>JACCDG011236066.1_pt1 | contig 11236 bp, 8 predicted proteins | sample 7442471 | NCBI WGS metagenome assembly JACCDG01 (sample SAMN15323444, study PRJNA562643) | freshwater metagenome | isolation source: river surface water | place: USA:Blue River Watershed | collected 2017-08-17
AGCAACCGCATGTACCCGCTCACACTCAAAGGCCTGGAAGAAGCGATGCGGACGCTGAGTAAGTAGCACCGTAAAATGCACATCGGTTGCCGCCGTAGTTCAATGGATAGAACGACTCCCTCCTAAGCGATAGACTATCGCTTTAATTTTTTGTAAGTTATTGATTTATAAGGATTTTTATCCTTAATTTTCCAGATAAATTCCCTATTTTTTCGATCCTTCGTGTCCCAAATTTGTCCCGCGGAATCTGGGCCAGAACAAACACTGCAAACCGCTCACGCTCTTTGCGAATGAACAGACTGAGGTTGACAGCCTCTCAAAAAATGGTGACCTGTTAAGATTCACAGCCTCCTCCTTGTAGTTCAATGGATAGAACGGAAACCTCCTTTCAATGGGCAGTCACAGGCGAAAGCAGTGGCTGAATGGAGTCAAATTCGGTGAACCCTCTGGTCCAAGTGACCGTGGCAACGCCGAGCCAAGCCAAGATAGATCTTGGAAGGTGTAGAGACTAGACGGCTCCTGCCTACCGGCGCACAAGCGCTCATGGCAAAGGCATAGTCCAGACCACAAACGATGATTCGGTGGCGAAAGTCATAGTGGTACGAAGTTTCAGATACAGGTTCGATTCCTGTCGAGGAGACCAATCAACGCAGGTGGAGTTCACGCCTATGGAGCAAGCAAGCAACCTGGTTGCCTATTTAAGAACCCGCTCTGGTGGCAAAGAAGTTCTGACCCCAAAGCAGCTTGAACCCATCTTGGGGATTAGCGTCAAACAGCAAAGTCTCCTGCGCAAAGAGAACAAGCTGGGTTTTCCACACCTGACCATTGGTGGAAAAATCCTCTACAGCATTCACGCTGTGGCTGAAATGCTCACACGGCCTGCGCCAAGCCAATCTTCACCTACCGAAACGGCAAATTCTGAAGAACAACCTGCCGTGAAATCAAAGCCCGAAGACAAGTGGCGCTCAAGTCTAAAGGTCCCCTCCTCCCAGCCAGTCAATATGAGCCAGGCCCTACTGCGTGCCTTTATGCTCAACAACATACAGGCTGAAATTTCAGCTCTCACCGCCCTTACAAAAGAACTTCAAACTCTTCAGCACGCTGAAGAGTTACGAGCAGACTTGGGAAAGAGATCACAGGGCAAAACAGCAGGCAGTAATACCAAGCCGAAGATGAAAATCTAGGCTTCAAGTTTCAGAGACCTGTGTAGCAATCACTGGCCCCTCAAATCTGCCCACCCACACCTTTGAACTTCTCTACAAAAGCAGCGATTTTTTGGAACACGCTTTGCTTTTTGGTCAGGTACTGGGGATTCAATGGACTCATCTTGGGCAGAACGGCATTCAGCTCCGTGCCACTGTCGCTCGCAAATTCACGCTTGAGTGATGCGGTGATGTAGCGCTTGGCCGCTTCTGCGTTCAGGCTCTCGGAGTTGATCAATTCCTGGGCTTCTCGTTGCTGCTCGGCTTGCGCGAAGGTGAAGAAAGCGTCAATCACGCTAGCCTTATCGCCAATCTGATCGAGGTCTGTCTTGTTGATGAAGTCCACGAGCAAGCTCTCTTTGGCGCGATTGCCAAGGCTAGCCCGAATCACGCGGCGCACTTCATCCACCAGGTCTGATTTGCTCTTGAGTTTCGTGTTGTGCTCAAAAATCAATTCCAGGATGTAGTCCAGATTGATTTCCTGCGACTTGAGCAGGTCCACCTCGAAGACCACATCATCCCAGTCGATGGTTGATTTGTCTTTGTCAGCCGAAGATTGTTCCCGGCGCTGCCAGTCGCGCACATCGTTGTAGGTGGATCGGTAATCCTGGATTTTTCGCTCGGAGGGCAGCGTGATGGCTGCCAGTGAAGTCAGATCGTCATCGGTCAGATAGTGCTTGGCTTTGAACGCCTCCACAGCTGCAGGGTCGTTCACGTCAATGCTTTGCAGCTCTTTCAGGCTGGCGAACTCATCGTAGTTCTGCAGAACGTTTTCAATGCGCAAATATTCGCCGAAAAGTTTGGCAAAGGCTTTCTTGTCAGCTTCTTTCTCAATGGATGCGGGATCGGGGAAGCGTGTTTCAAGCTCTTTGACCACTTCCACAAAGCCTCGTCGCGCTTCACCGGTTGCCACATCGGTGAAGCCCTCCATGTACTCCTTGTAGCTTTTCTCGAGTACCACGTTCTTGGTGTTTTTGTCGCCGAACAGGGTGATGGCGTCAATGGTTGCCTGCTCCAGGTCACGGAAGGTGACGATATTGCCGAAGGTCTTGGTGGCGTCAAAAATACGGTTGGTGCGCGAGAAGGCTTGCATCAAGCCGTGGTAGCGCAGGTTCTTGTCCACAAACAAGGTGTTGAGCGTGGGTGCGTCAAAGCCTGTCAGGAACATGCCCACCACAATCAGCAGATCGATTTCCTTGGCTTTGACCTGTTTGGCCAGATCGCGGTAGTAGTTCTGGAAGCCATTGCTATCCACACTGAAGTTGGTTTTGAACAGCGTGTTGTAGTCGGAAATGGCAGCATTCAGAAATTCCTTGGCGCTGATGTTCATGGCTGACACTTCAAAACTCTCGTCCTGAATGTCGCCGATGGCATCTTGTTCCTCGTTGGCTGCGAACGAGAAGATGGTGGCCACCCGCAATGGCTTGTCGCTGTCCTTCTGCAGTGCTTTGAAGGATTCGTAATACAGCTTGGCCGCGTCCACACTGCTGACCGCGAACATGGCATTGAAGCCTTTGTTGCCTGCGTGCAGGCGATGGGTCTTCTGCCGGAAGTTGTTCAGGATGTACTGGATGATCTCACGGATGCGGTCGGGGTGCAGCAGTGCCTGCTTGTTCTCCGCCGCGCTGAGTTTTTTCTCATCCAGCTCTGTCTCAATGGCTTTGAACTGGGGGCGCACGTCGTTGTAATCGACCTTGAATTTCAGCACCTTCTCATCACGAATCGCATCGGTGATGACGTACGAATGCAGCTCACGACCAAACACGCTTGCAGTGGTTTCAGCACCCAACGCGTTTTCCGGGAAGATGGGCGTGCCGGTGAAACCGAATTGGTAGAACTTCTTGAATTTCTTCTTGAGGTTCTTCTGCGCTTCGCCAAACTGGCTGCGGTGGCATTCATCAAAGATGAACACGACCTGCTTGCCGAAGATGGGAAGGTCAGCTTCGCTCTTCATCAAATTGTTGAGCTTCTGGATGGTGGTGACGACGATTTTGTTGTCGTCCTTTTCCAGGTTGCGCTTCAGACCCATGGTGCTGTCTGAACCGTTCACGCTGTCTGGTGAGAAGCGTTGGTATTCCCTCATGGTCTGGTAGTCCAGATCCTTGCGGTCCACGACGAAGAACACTTTGTCAATGAAGTCCAGCTCGGTGGCCAGTCGCGCCGCCTTGAAACTGGTCAGGGTCTTGCCCGAACCCGTGGTGTGCCAGATGAAGCCACCGCCCTCAATGTCACTCCAGCGCTTGGCCTGGTACGCACTGTTGACCTTCCAGAGAATGCGCTCAGTAGCTGCGATCTGATACGGGCGCATCACCAACAAGGTATTGCTGACATCGAACACCGAGTAGTGCAGGAGCACATTGAGCAGAGTGTTCTTCTGGAAGAACGTGGCCGTGAAGTCCTTGAGGTCCTTGATCAGGCTGTTGTCCGCCTTCGCCCAGTTCATGGTGAAGTCGAAGCTGTTCTTGTTGCGCTGCGTGGTGTTGGCAAAGTAACGGCTGTCGGTGCCGTTGGAGATCACGAAGATCTGCAGGTACTTGAATAAGGAATGCTCACTGTTGAAGCTTTCCTTGCTGTAGCGATGCACCTGATTGAAGGCTTCCCGGATGGCCACGCCTCGCTTTTTGAGCTCGACCTGGACCAGTGGCAGACCGTTGACCAGAATCGTGACGTCGTAACGGTTGGCGTGTGTCCCGGTCTGCTCAAACTGCTTGATCACCTGCACCTTGTTGCGTGCGATGTTCTTCTTGTCCAGCAGGCGAATGTTCTGTATGCGGCCATCGTCAAAGACGAAGTCGTGCACGTAGTCATCGTGAATCTTGCGGGTTTTTTCGACGATGCCGTCGCTGGGCTTGTCCAGATAGGTCTCGACAAAGCGCAGCCACTCGCCGTTGGAAAATTGCACGCTATTAAGCGCTTGGAGTTGAACGCGGACGTTCGCCAGCAAAGACTCAGGCGTGTTCAGACCGTGCAGGTATTCATACCCTTGGTTTTGCAGGTCGGCAATGAACTCCCGTTCCAGATCGCTCTCGCTCTGGTACACGCAGACGAACACGACCCAGAACTGATGTTTCAGGATTGGGAAGACATTCCATCCAGCTTCATATCGGAATGCAGTCTGGATGAGCGAACATGGGATTGGCTCTCGCTTGATGAAGACGAGCGAAAAACCGTTTCAGCTTATTTTGATGAGGTGGACCAGAGCAGTGACGTTGATTCAGCTTTGGAAGCTTTTGATGGCGAACATGACAGTGAAGAAGATTGGGCAAGAGACTTCTGGGAGCAAACAGGCATGACAAGCCAGTTACCTGAATTTGCTCAGAACTACATTGACTACCAAGGCTTTGCGCGCGACGCCAGCATGGGAGGCGACATTACATTCGTGAACCAAGGGCGCCGAGTCAAGGCATTCAGGCGCTGAAGCCTAAGCTTGTTGACGGAGGTCTGGATTACAGCGGTTGCGGTCGCACAGGTCATTTATGTTTCGCTGGGAGCGCATCCTCAAAACAGCCCACGCAATACTTGTGAAGTGAACGTTTAAACGACCGGCTTAGGTTTAACAGGAATCGTTGATCGTGCACAACGCTGGGATAACGATGTGAATGCTTGCAATTGAGTGGTACGCCCTGCAGACCTGCGGCAGCAGCGCAAGTAGAGACACCTGCGCCTTGCCGACCCAGTTAGACTTGTCGACAATGCGCAGGCCGTTGGGGTCGCCGTCAGCGACGAAGATGCGGAGGGAGAAAGGGATAGTCATTGGTTATTCAAGTCGCCAACAGACACATCGAGCAAAGCCCTTAAGCACGCTTCAAAAGCACGCTCATCGAAAGCTTGAACGACTCTCAGTCCGAGCCCCAAAGTTCGAGAGGCTGATTCCGCGGAACCAAGCTCCGCCGCCTGAAGTTGTGCAATTACACTCACGTCATGGTCTGCGCTATCCCGGGCAACCAATCGACGCGCAATCGCGTCAGGATCATCAACAAGGCAAACGAGTCCATTCACGCCTATTGAATGGAAAACGCTGGCGTCAATTTGCTCGATCTTCCCTGCATGCGTCCGTAATGCGAAATGACCGTCCAAGAGATAGTTTCCCGGGGCATCCATGACAAGCCGTTGCACACCACGAATTAGTAACCCCTGATTACTATCAACGTTAGAAACAGCCGTTCTTGAATCCGGAGAAGGATGCTCGCGCTCCGCGCGAATGATGGCACTGGCGCTGATAACTTTCAGACCGAAATTCTCAGAAATTTGGTCACACATTGACGTCTTTCCGACACCATGCACCCCTCCCAAAAAAATCATCACTTTTGCTTCCCCCAAAGCTCAATCAGCGAATCCACCTCTTCAGCTCGCAGGTACCGATAGGACTGCGGCGGAACAAAATCGGCACCAAAGGCCTCCTGCGGGCTAATTCCGATTTTAGGTACGACAAGTTGCCCTAAAAGAAGTGCTGCTCCTTGGTCAAGGTCATGCATGTATTGCCGCAACCGCGCACGTGTAATAGCTCCGCCAAAGGATTTGCAAACCTCCCAAAGCTGGGCATGTCCTGCTAGTCGCACTTCGGTGATTTCAACAACCGCAACGATTGCCTTGATTGGTGCTGTCGCGTACACCACAAGTACATCCGTGGGCTTGTTCGACCACCGTCGACGAAACTCAACCTTCTTGCGCCCAGCCGCAATTTCTTCTGCATAAAAGGGATGCACGGAAATGAGCACGGGATTAGCCGCCGATTGCAATAGCTGCCTGAAAAGAGTCATGTGAAATGGAGGTAAGACTTTGGGGTCGTCCTTTGAGGACGCGATGTTGTATGAGATCAGTAGAGGGTATTGCACGGGAAAGATGCCGAACGAAGCGGAAGAGAAGTACCCGCGTAGGCTTTTGTGCCATCTTCTGAATGTCAGCCAAGGTGTAAACCGTTCGCCGCTTCACCTTCGCGATGATCGCATCGGCATCACTTAATTGTTCGTAGCTTTCGACAATACCGATGCTTGTCAGCGCCTGTTCATCGCCAGATCGATAGAAAAGCAAAATGCTGCCGGGCTCAATGATGTTGGTTTGGGCGTGTGACAGATACGCCATCTTGATCGCGTTCCCCGCATAGTTTTCAACCGGAAACATATCTCGCTGCTGATCAGTGCTTGACCGATAGTCAGGAAACAAGATCCGATGAAACTCAGGTCGAATCGGAACAACAAACTTGGAAACCTCCGGCCCTGAACAGAAGTGCGGAAAGTATCTTCGGTGGTATTCCAAATGGGGCGTGAAGGGTTCTGGTGGAATCACGGGATGCCGTTTCAAATACACCGCATCCCGGCCATTGCTACCAGGGTGCGAGCCGACATATTCAAATCCGAAGTCAACCAGAAGGTCGAACAAGAAATGGTGCTTATCTACATCGCCATGGATAAATATGTGCTCCAGACGATGCTCCGTGGCATATCGAAAAGCAGCTTTCAAAAACAGTTCGCCAATCTTTCGACCTCGGTTGGTGTCTCCCACCTTGAACGTGGATAACTTGAGCGCATCCCCTGGTAAAACCAAATCGTCTGTAATGCGTTCGCGGGACTGTCGGTCATAAATGCAGATGGCCCCAACTTCCCCGGAATCATCGTTGGATATCCACGCCCGAACTCCGGACTGCGCCTTTCTCGCAAACCAATCATCGAACTCCGGATAGCCCTCCCGGAGACTGTCAAAAAATGCAGAGGTAAGTTGAGGCGTGAGGCTGAACAAGGGAACCTCGCTGACATTTGGAAGCGATAGAACAACCTCGCGGTGCAATCGTCGCAGCAGGTCATTGGCCGTCTGAATGGTGTAAACCCGGTTGGCAATGCCGCGAGCTTTGGCCTTGTCATGTATTCCGCGATCCTCGGTCACCAAACCATTGGCGGCATTCAACGACAGTGCATAAAGGATCTCGTTGTCACGCAAATCGTTGACGCGCATGCCCTCGCCGTTCCAAGGACATACAGGACGCGCGTCAAGGCGTTCATATTGTTCTATCCGCTGCAGCGTCTGGTCACGTCGTGCAACATTTCTGTCTTCACGAATGTCATCTTCAGAAGCGGGGTGGTAACTCCGATATGCATCCAACAGATCTTGTTCAGGGATATCGCCACCGTTCACAACAACAAGGAGCAGGATAATCCTCTGCGCCTCCGACATTTGCTGGTCGTAAACGTCTCCCCAAATTTCGGATGGATTGTCGAGCTTTGAAGTAACGTAGCTCCAATAGTTCGAAGGCTGAACCGCAGACAGTCTGATCGGATCAGTTATGAACGAAACGAGGCGGGGATTGAAGTTTCGGTGAGCGATGACATACATGTACTTGCTCTCCCGAACTATCTCCTCAACATAGCTCGGGCTCAGTCTCGAATGCCACACGCAGCTGTGGAGAATGCGTGCCTTGTCGAGCGCACTGAGATTTCCCACCTTGAGTTCAAGTTCATGTCTATCTACGTTCTCGATTCTGAATAGGTCGGTGCCCTCGTGCCACCTGGTAGATCTGAGGGATGAGCATTTGCTCGGTTTTCCCCTCCACCAGCAGGACTCTCTCTGAGAAAAGAAGGTAGGTTGCGGCCTGGATCGAGAAAATCGCCTCTGCATGGTGCTGATGTGCGGCAAACGCAGCAGCAGCCGAACTGAGCTTCTGTCGGATGACTGTTTTGTTCGCTTGATCCTTATAAATCATCAACGCCTGAAGCGCATGAGCTCTTCCAATCAACAATGGAGAGTGGGTCGAGAAAACTATCTGGAAGTTCTGATTTGAAAGTTGCAGGAACGACTCCCGCAGCAATTCAATGGCCTGGGGATGAAGATAAAGCTCAGGCTCATCAATAAGTAGGACGACAGTGCCACCCTGATTTCCTGCGCCTCCCCCAGTCAAGTCAGCAAGCAGCTTGATGAGCGCCATGTGTGTGCTGCGTTGCGCCCCATGTCCAAAAGAGGTGAAAGGCATCTGGAGGCCCTGCGCGTCCGATAGCGTGATGGACAACGACTTAAAGAGATCATCGATGTTTGGTGGCGTGAAGTTCAGGTGCAGTGAAAGGCCTGGAAAGAATGACGCGATTGCCGTTGTCGCGTCCGTCTCAAATGTGGCCAGTTCCGCCATACGATTCTGTCCATTGAGGTGGTCTGAAACCTGAATAAGCGCAGCATTCATCGATTTGACCGCCGCTACATTGTTGGCGTTGATCCTTGCTAGCACGTACTTCAGCAACAGACCGATAGTGTTCTTCGCGCCGAACTTTCCTACATCTTCTCCCGCATCCTCCATTGCTTCGATGTACAAAGGTTCAGGAAACAGTACCCCAAGGGCGCTATCTAAGCCCGTCGGGTTGTCAACCCACGTATTGGTTTGGTAGTCAAAAACATCGATTCGGATTTGCGCGGCTGAGCAGTTTGGGGAAGGTTGTCTGCGCCGAAACTTGAGTGCACCACCGTTGAGGTAGCCGTTCACGGCTTGCTGCTGGTTTGGAGGTAGCAATTGAAGATTCACGTTTTCTATGACGCCCTCAATTGTTATCTCTTTGTTCGGATCGAAGAACGCATGGACTGATAGAACATTTTTCTTGAGCAACCAATTAATGCCTCGAAGTATGTTCGATTTTCCCGAGTTGTTATAACCGACGATGGGGTTGAAGTTGTTGAGCGGCACAGTCACCGCTTCGCAAGAACAGAAATTGTTGATCACGACCTCTGACAGACGCATTGTCTTTTCCTCTTAATTTACTAATTATGTAGTGCATGGACCTGATCCGTTTATACAGTCTGGACGACTTGCGCTCCAGCGAAGTTGCGCTGTACAAGTCGATCGATGCTGTTGGACGCCCTGCAAAGCCGAGTCGCAGTCGATGAGTGCGTTGTAGCCAGAGCATTCATCAAATATTTCCAGGTGCTGCGGAACTGGCCATCCCAATCATGAGGTACCGCACGTCGCGGACTTGTGGGCCGGTGTGACTGGTTTAGGAGGGGAATTGGACTAGGCGCATGTCTGCTTGGGGTGGAATGCAGCCGTCCAAATTTGAACCAGTGTGGGGCCGCTCCCAGCCTGAAGCGGCTTCATGTAGACCACTCTCTACACCGCTCCTCGCAGGACCTTGACTTCCGATTTTTTTCTGCTTACATGAAGAGAGGGACCCCAGGCAAGGTAACCATTTTCGCCATCTCAAATCCCTAGACGGGTTATACGATGAAGCTCAATGAGACTTTCTGGGGCACCCAGACCCAAAGAAGAAAAAGAAGAAAGGAGCGGTCTATGAGCACGCGCAGGAAAATCAAAGCAGGTCAAACAGGCAGTTGGGACACCCACCCATTTCTGCGAAGCGAAAAGGTTGTGCTCAGGGTCAGTCCAGATGAACTTCTACAGATGGAGCGCAATCGCGTCACCCATCGCTTTGACAACATGGCTCAGTACCTCAGGGCGCAAGGTCTCAAACCAACGCCCACAGCCAACGAACGCAAACAGTTGACAGCTTTGCTTGGAGCCACATTCCAGCTCAACAAGATTGGGGTGAACATCAACCAAATTGCCAGACGACTGAACCAAGGCGAAAGCCTTGACGATGAAGTCGCTGTGACATTGAAGCAAATCAGGCTGACAGCCCAAGCCATGCTGGACCAAGCCAGAAGTGGTGGCCAAAAATGATTGTCAGGTTCTTCAAAACGGGCACATCCAACGGCGAATCAGCTGTGCGCTACCTCATGCGTGCCACTGACCACGCAGGTAATACCAGACCCGAAGTGCCAGAGGTTTTGGAAGGTTCGCCCGAGGAGACTCTGGCCATCATCAACAACATTGGGCGCGTGCATAAGTTTGCTTCAGGTTGTCTTGCGTTCCGACCAGAAGAGAAACCCAACAAGGCGCAGTTGTTCAACATATTGGATCAGTTCAAAGCTGTGGTTGCCCCAGGACTCGCGCCAGAGCAGTTCAATGCCCTCTTTGTGTTGCATCACGAGGCACCAGACCCAAAGACTGGTCAGTCAGGTTTTCATGTCCATTTTCTGTTGCCAATGACTTTGCTCGGTGGCGTGAATGCCAAAGGCAAGCGATTGGCTGGCAAAAGATGGAACCCACACCCACCGGGCAAACAGACCATTGAGGTGATGAGCCTGTTCACCCAAATCACCAACGACGAACAAGGCTGGCAAGCCGTTCAAGAAAAACCCACGCGAGTGGGCATGGACTCTCTGTGGAGAAAAGCCACCCACCTAGACCAAAAGCGCAAGATTGAAATTCTGCACACTGCGGTGCTCAAAGCCATCAAGGGCGAGCACGTCCACAACCGTCAGGAACTGATGACCTTTATGGAGGATGAACTGGGTTTGACGGTGACACGCGCCAGTGAAAAAACCGTTTCAGTGAAATTCCCCGGCGCTCACAAAGCCGTCAGGCTCAGGGGCGCGGCGTACGAATACAGCGCTGACTACAAAAAAATCACCAGCCAGAGCAAAACGGATGGTGGTCAAGCCGACATTAATCAAGCCAAAGACCGCTTGGCAGAACTGCTGCGCCAAAGGGCTCAGCACATCACGGATACACCCAAGACAACAAAAAGAAAGGAGCAAGTGTATGGAAAACAATCAAGCAACAGGAGGTCCACAGCCGGACCAGAGAAGGCTCATGCACGAGGTGGTCTTCCTTCATACGGAGCGTCTCAATATCCTCACGGGACACATCAACACCCTCATGTCGCAAGTGGCATGGTCGGAAACATGCTGGAAAAGGTTCGAAGACAGTGGTGCCATTTCGATGGCGAGCATCATTCGAAAAATGGCAAAGGACTTGGAGATGCTCCAGATCAACCACAACAAGTTGTCCAACTTCGTCAAGACGCACGTGAAAGTGGAGCAAGAACAGGAAGGCAGTGGTGGGGGGGACGAACACTTGCCACTTTCAGCCCATCTGCAGAAATCGATGAGCAAATTAGGGCGCTGAGCATTGAACTCAACGACTGTCCTATCGGCTCATCAGATGCCAAAACGATTGATGAACAACTCAACCGTTTACGTGGAGCAAGGGAGCAAGCAGC
>JACCDG011521912.1_pt1 | contig 11236 bp, 17 predicted proteins | sample 7442471 | NCBI WGS metagenome assembly JACCDG01 (sample SAMN15323444, study PRJNA562643) | freshwater metagenome | isolation source: river surface water | place: USA:Blue River Watershed | collected 2017-08-17
CTGCCGCTGAATCGCCGATTGACAGACAATGTGTGATATGCCTCGAATCATCATGTGATGCCACGATGTTATGCGGCCATGCTCAATTCTGCTATACATGTCTGAGCAAAGTCCATACCTGCCCTATTTGCCGCGAAGCCGGTACAGCCATAAAACTGTACTTTTAGCGACGGCTAGACTAGTTTTTTATTAAAAAACTGAACTTTGCAAGTCAGATACACACCATAATGTTCGCGACTGCAACGGTAGTGATCGCCGCGGCTGTTATTGGACGCCAGGTGTACAGATACATTACGGCGCGATATGTGGATGGGACGCTAACTGGCACAATTGTTGAATCAGAACACGCGGTAGTCTCTGGTACACCGCATGTGACCCGCAGGGGTGAGTGGGTCTATGACAATCGCACGGTCTGTAGACCACAGGGTTGGGGCGTTGAAACAACATCCTACTATGAGACCACGACAACCACTATGCAGCCTGTTATAGAGAGTTATTCGATCACGACTCACGATGCGCGTTTTAACGGCGAGACTCTTGACGCCAAGAATATTATAGCGGTTTGTACACCCAGTTGCGCGATTAAGGATCCTGGCACGCGAGAAGTATCAGTGCTGTATGTCGGAGGCGCGCTAACGTACATTGGCTATTATGATAAGATCGCAATGCGATTTTGGCGCGATACATGGTTGTGGCCGCCGATGTACATCTTGTCCGCCGGTTGCGCGATATGCCTCGTAACGGAGGGTTATTTTGGACTGATATTTAGCATGCTCATGAACCTTTCGTACATCGCTCACTATCGGGTAAGGCGAAGTGTTTACGTAGATGACACATTGGTCGCTATGTGAGACACGCTGACAGAATCTTATTTTTTAGGGTACAACATCTGATAAAATTTGAATTATTCTGGGATTAGGCTCACTAAATGGCGATTATCACGTGGGAAGAATTCGTCCACCATCTGGAGGCTGATGATTTTACATGGTGTAACAAGGTTTTACGAGGACGAGTACGTGATCCTGGACACGTGATAATACGTTTATTGGCCGAACATCCAGACAAGATTGGAATGATCGACTGGCAACATCTTATGATCGATGGTCTTGATCATCATGCCTGGTCGCCGACTCCGGAACTAGTTGGTGTCACACTTTTGCATGCTGCCGTGCACAGTAGGCAATGGCGTGTGGTTGAGTGTATCGCACATCGATATCCAAGGTCAGTGGAGACATGGGATGCGACCTGTCGACTTCCGGTGGAATACGCCACCGCGGACACGCCGCCTTTTATCCTCCGACTGTTAGAACCCAAATGGGGGCTGGTAGCATGTTGGTGCCACGGTTGGGGTAAAAGTGGCACCCTCACAGAACGTGTGGTATTCGGAGTGCGTTCAATCAAGGTAACGTTTCACCCTCTGCCGCCCCGATATGAGTATCCACAACTCCGCGCGCTCAGACGTTAGTTAAAAAATAATGTGTCGGCGCACAGGCTATTCTTCTTTGTACTTAGCGACAGTAAATTCGATCCATTCTGCCGAGACGCCCTTATCACGCAGTTTTGTGGCGACTTCGCCACAAACATTTGTTTTAAACATGAGAAGTTTTCGACACCGATCTGCGCTTTGAATGACGTCTCTACCCCATTCGTTCAAATCAACCGCGCTGGCAGAGCTGCTTACTAGATCAACTCCTCCAACAGGGTCATAAATGTCCTCAAGCATCCGACGCTGCATGATCTCGTAAACGGTATTGAAGGCAAACTTCAACAATCGTGTAGTTCGAGGTCGATCTTTAGGCGTATTATCCAGGGTGCGCACATATATGAGATCGATAGGAGTGCTACAATCCATAAACCGTTGGAATGATGATATATCCTCGACGGTAAAAGCTAATTTCAACATCATACGCCAATTTACCTGTAAGATGTTCATATCTGCATCTCTGAGCACATAGCTGCCACTTATGGGCCCAAGTTGTAGTTCTGTAGCCATTGTACGCTTAGTTAGAAATGAAGTGCGGACCACTGAATACACTGTGCGACGAAACATAGCGATGCGTAGTCAGTGTGATAATAGTCACAATAGATTCAGTTTTTATTATCAATGTGACTCTTTAGAAAAAACTAGTAGGATGATGAATTGTTCAGGGCCCAATCGTAATCGATCCGTAACACACAATCTTTTTTCCACACACAGTGACTGGTTTCGTTGACGATCCTGAACTCACATGAATGTTGCGATAGATGATCGTCGTGTCCGGGTCGCTCACGATGTCATGTACTCTGGTGTCATTGTGAGTAACCCGGACACTCACGTTGTCATTTGCTCTGATGTCATCGTCAGCTGAGTGGTCTCCACTTGAGGGTTCTCCACAATAGACGTCTCCGCGCAAGGGTTCTCCACATGCGCTGTCTCCACTTGAGGGTTCTCCACAATAGACGTCTCCACTACTCACAGTATTGTTCTCACCTTTGTCAAACACAGCATTTCCACTGAGAATGATCTCGCCGTGATTGATCAACGTTCCTCCTCGTGATTTCGGGCCGAAGAATGACACGCTAGGTGGTTCACTAGCGTGTGGAGCCTTAGAATGCGGTGCATCAGAATGCACAGAAGTACCAGGGAACAATTTTTTCTGAACTTCAGGATCGGTAGGATCGACGGCTACGCCATTCATCTTCACGCTGCCTTTGAACACGGGTCCAGTCACTGAACCGCCGACGAACAACGCGCTGTAGTCTCTGGTGCTCATTGTGAGAGTGCGATTTTACAAATAGGAGATTCAATTTTTATTATCAATGTAACTCTTTAGAAAAAAGCTGGAATTTTTTAAGGTGTGGTCTGGCGTACTACAGTAGACAACAAGTTCTTGGGATAGCACGCGTTTCAATCGTCACGATAGGCATAAAGACAAAGTCGCATTGAACATTGATGCGAATACCATCATCATGATAATCGCGGCGTAGTATGTCTCTGATTCGCCGCGCGTCCTCTTTGGTAGCATTGATCCCTATTGCTACCACTCGGCTTGGGCGACGAGAGATTTCTCTCAGATAGCGCATCCTGCGTCGGCCATACTCTTGTTTCTACCCGCATCTTCAGTAGCGACTGTCTCACGGACTATCGCATACTGTTCTTGGTTGGCCGGATTTTGAAATAGCTCTCTTGCAGCGTTGTCCATTTGATCACATGATAAAAAATTCAATTTTTGCGGTAAACCGCCGCTCAAGTACGCCTCTCAAATATCCAATACCCCCACCAATGTTTGACGGTTATGCCCTTATCTTTTTGTTGTAATATGCTGAGAATTGCATTGATATCGGCAGGGCCTTTCTCGACGGGACCATTGTCCTTAATATCGACATACCAAGAGCCCTCGGTATGTGTAGCTAATTGATTCAGATATGCAACGAACACATCTTCAGCTTCTCGCTTAAATATTTGCTCTCGACGAGCTTTAATATCATCAAATTGTTCTTGTATTTTAGGATCGTCAAATTTGTGGGTCGACATGGATCGCAGTGTGCGACTGTTTCCTACGATGCGCAAAGTAGATCTGAGCGCGAACATGATGGTGGCCTGAAACAGAAGTGTCCAAATTCAGTTTTTTTATTATGCAAAAAAGAGTATGTGTGCTCAGTCGCGATGGATAATTGCCCTGAGTACCCCCAACTCCTGCAAATTTGCAAATTGTATGTTTTTGGCATCGCGCCCGGTAATGTCAATCGTGATATTTGGTCTTACGAGGCCCGTTTTATATTTGCCCATTGGGGCCAACTTTTGAAACAGCGTGCGATTTGCGCGCGATATGATGCCAATCATGATGACGGCCACACTAATAGTCTTCCAATATTCAATTTTATGCAAAAAAGCATAACACTGCGTGGTCACAGAAGCTGACAAGATGAGTCGTCTTTTCTCAACTTTGCAAGTTTCGCCATCTCTGTGTTTTTGAATTCTATTACAATGTCGCCCAAGCAACTATCTGCTTCAACCTCTACATACGCGTCTTTTTGACGCAGATAGTCCACAATATCGGGCAATTCAGGCTCTATAACAGAATCAAGATGTCTGCTAACAGACTTACCTGGTGTTGGGTTTCTTATCATTGCGGCCATGTATGCGTCCCACATGTCGTCCGCGATTGCTTTAAGTTTAGCATTGTGTTCCACTTTCAGCCTGTCGTACTGCGCTTGTATAGTTGGATCTTTGAACAGCGATTTAGTCGCGAAGTAACGTACACTGCGCAGCATTGTGATGTAGTACACATTTACAGAATTCAGTTTTTTATACATATAAAAAACTATAGCAATCATCTGACTCACTGCGGAACTTTCCCGTCCCACTTGGTAACCTCAAGCTCGATAACTTTGGCGTCCAACCCAATTATGGACATCTCAGTAGACACATCACCGCGCACATTGTGTTTGAACTGTTGAATATCTAGGTTAGATTCTCCCCAACGTTGGTACGCACAATAAATGATGAAACGCATAGTATGCAGACCGAGATGGCGACACTGAGGGCTGGTATCTTCAGGCATGTAGGACTGGAAAGTTGGATTCGGCTGATCAACCTCGACCTTAGAGAGGAATTGCTGGAATTTCTCTTTCGATTCGGCGCCGGCGGCATGTTTCAGATCAATGTGCCATTTAATGAGAGGGCTGAACAAACGCGGGTCAACACATCTGAAAGCGAATGATCCGCCGAATCCAATCATGCGTACATTGTCGCTGATAGTTGACGCACATCTTTTGCCGGAGAACATACGCGTACATTTTTTCATGAGGCTCAGCATGTTGTGCGGAGAGACATATTAGAACGCTCAAATTCAGTTTTTATTGTAGACTAGTAAAAAAATAATACTATGTGTACCCAGGCTTTTTCATTGTGGGGGCGTCATCTACGCTTTGGTGTCGATGTTGGTGTTGGACCCTACCCCTTTCACAAGCCAGTCAGGCGGCGCCATTCCGGTTTGATCATGAATCGTCTCGAACAGTGGCGGCAGCGACTTGAGCAGACTGGTGATCGGTGCGCTAGCGCTAGAGTCGGCGCCTGACCACACGGTGATCTTCGGATTCAGCCCGCGGATGGCATTTCCATTCTCCCGCGCGAGCTTCTCGAACACACCGCGGTCGATCATGAGATACTGCAGAAGCGTCTTTCCATCGCCAGAGACACTATCCATGAGGAGCGAGACACCATCAGCCTGCGCTTGAAACGCCGCGCGGATACCGTCTGCCTCGCGCTGCTTTTGATAAAGATGCGCATCGGCTGCGATCTCAACAGCGCGGGCTTCACCCTTCGCGCGGGCAATCGCGGCCTCGGCGTCGACTGTAATTTTGGTCAATTCAGTCGCGCGGCGGGTTTCGGTCTCGCGTGCGGCACGTGCGATTTCCACATTCTTCTCATATTCGTTCTTCTTGATCTCCAATTCAGCATGTGCCACAGTCTTGGCCAGCGCGGCATCATACCCGAACGCGGTCTGCTTCAGCTCGAGATCGCGCGTCGACTCAGCGCGCTTTTGCGCATTCGTGTTTTCGACAATGACAGCGTTGACGTCAAGCTCGGCGCAAGATTGGCGCGTAGTGGTATCGCGCTCTTTCTCGCCGATTTCCGCGGTCTTGCGGGCTTCGGCAATGTCAATGCGGGCCTTACCCTCAACAGTCGCCTTGGTTTTCTGACGCATGTGCTTGAAGTATTCACTGCCTTCATGATCTTGAATGTCACGAATGTTGGCGTTGTACACATGCAATCCGAACTTGTGAAGCTCTTCTTGAACGTTGAAGATAACTTGCTCCTTAAACTTGGATCTGTTTTCGAACAATTCATCCATCGTCATTCCGGCCACAAGCACACGCGTCTCACCTTCAATGATGCCGATCGCGAGTTGGGTAAAATCACTCGCATCGTTATTAAGCATGAATCGGCAATATTTTTCCAGTGATTCAGTCGAGACATGTGGGCCGATAGTCCACTGGCCTGGAATCGTGACCTGTAGTTTTTGACTCGACATCGCATGTGAATTGACCTCGATTGGCTCGGGATTCAAGTTAATAAAGCGCGCTTGCTGGAATGGCCACTGGACACCAGTCTTGGTGATTTGCAAGTCCTTAATACCTAATCCTGTGCGAACGAGCATCTCATTCGGAGCCGAGATTTTATACCGCGATGCGGCGAATGCGCCAAGCGCACATACACTAACCGCGGCGATACCGATACCACCCCATTGCATCTCGCTCAAACCTGCCACTTGCTCTACAAAATCTGGTTGACTGGAGGCATGACGCTTAGTCGCGACACAGCCAGTGATCTGGCGAGTGACGTGACGGAGAGCAATGGACTGGTGAAACGCACGGCGGGTCAAGCACAGCATGGCTTTTACAGGGTATTAAGGCGGATATAAATTCAATTTTTTATAGAAAAAAAGAACCAGCCGTGTGAGTATGCACTGTAAACGGACTTACTCCTCATAGTACTCCGACCCATCAAGAATACTCACCCGCGTTGGAACAAAACCTGTCGCGGTTACGTAATGATTGCGGTCGGATTCTCTCCATCGCTGTGTAATAACTGCGCCGATTGAAAAACCGATCGCAAAACCAGCCATCCGAAAACCTATGAGTTTGTCATTGATCATTGCGACCCAGCACCTGTTGAAGAATTGACGCATGGTGTCAAATAACACGTCTAAATTCAATTTTTTAAAACTGAATATGTCGGTCTTTCATACTGCCTGCTGACCCTCCAATGACGCAACCTGCTCGAACGGCCCAGACCGAGGCGCGACAAATTGTCGACCTCGCGACGGCTATGCGCGCCATGGCAGGCCCTGAACAGCCCGTACGATGCACCACGTCAGTATGGAGCAGTCATGGCGAATTTATCAAGCAAGAGACGAGCTGTTCGTCTGTAATGAGCATCGTCGGCGACATCATACGAACCGCGGCTGGTGACATCCACGAAAATGAATATTACAAGTGTGCTGTCGTAGGTCGCAGTATCAGATGTGGATTTGTGGCTACGGTCCGCGGCGGTGGGTTCGCAGTCGATTTTGATGAGGAGTCGCGGCCGACTAAATACACGACAGAAGAGTACGTCGGCGATGAATACTACGGCGGATCAGAGACGACAGTTGAATATGGGAATTAAGATCATGCGCTTTTTATCGCTATGCTTTTTTGCTCGGCTTTTAGAAAAAGCCATTATGTTACAGCTATGCTTTTTTGCCTGGCTTTTTTCCGGAAAAAAGCCATTATGGTATCAGTTCATATTCAAGAAGAAACGTGGATAGTTCAGGATCAAATACAGCGTATACCGGCGTGTAGTAATAACGATACACGGTCCATAATATTAAAATCACAACTAATGCGACGTAAAATATGATCACGCGAAATGCGAGGTATATACCAAGCGCGCAAACTGTGGCAACTAAGAATAATACGTCCCATGTGCTAAATACATCAATATTTCGAGTATAATCATCAAGCGCATATTGAATCAAGGTCTCACGTTGGGTTGTTACTATGTTATACTGGTCGTCTGTTAATACCACTCGCTGGATGTCATTAACAAGAACATGGCGTGTGATCATCAAGCATAAACTGGTCATAAACTTCAGTTTTGATGCTGAGGTAAGATTGACCCTCCCTAAGCGAGATTGAACAGCTCAAGAGTGCCGGTGATCCATCACCGGCAATAAGAAGATCACTTGTTGTTTTTACAATGTAAAAAATTGAATATCTGAGAGCTAATGCCTGTACCCTCGATGGCAGTTTTCGCCATTAGTAGTTACGGGCCTAAATACTTGGAGGCAATCGGCTCCGTCAGTAATCGCGAACCGACATTTTCAGTCCGACGCATAAAAGATGGGTGGTTGTTTTCTATTACGTCCGGGCCTGCCGCACTTACACATGTGATGTCGGATAAGGGTGCAAAGAAGTTTGGCTGGCGTATGGATCAAAGTTGGTCGCCCGGTATACCATCTCGTGGAAATGCGTCATTTGAGATATATCATAATACCATTTACATGCGTTCTGGTGAAGTTTATACTAAGTTTTGGATCAGCGATGCACAAATTCGTGAGATGATGAAATTTATGGCGGATAACAGTCACTGTGCAGGTGAAGATGGTACGTGGGATACTACTACTGTTGATCTAACTGTTCCAGCAGTTTTGCAGGTGTTTACGCAATCCGAATTCTACACACAATGCCCACACTGTTCTAGAGTGATGTTCGTATTGGCTATCCCACGTGGTTGCTGTCATAACTGATAAGTTTTATCAACTGTGATGATTTTTAATGTTGTTTTTTGCATTGTAAAAAACAAGTATGATACGATTCTACTTAAAAAAACAATATATCTGAGGAAGCGCACCAGGTAATTGGGAGAGGTAACTAATCCATTTTCCAGACGCAGTCGAGGCGTATTCTGTTGCACATGACTTTGCCATCTTGCATAGTAATCTTTGTGCCTCCAACATCTTGCTCACCATGCGGACGGTTATTGGACCACATACCGCTGACTCGTACGCTGTTAACGATAACATGATCGTAATGCGCACCATTAACATCGACGATATCAATCCAATTATACGCGACAGCTGTTCCAACACATTCTTCTAATACATCTTTTTCAGAAAAAGATGGGCAAAAAGTGGCTTTTGGAAAGGTCCCATGGTTCCTCATTTCACATAATGTTTGCTCTGGAACCACATCCAGTATTTTCTGGACGGTGGCTGTGTCGCCGATCTCAATTGCTGATTCTAGTCCCTGCATTGTACTTTGTAACATACCCATATTTTTAGTCAAAAAAGTTATTCAGGCGCGGAGACGTTATTCTGATCTCGTGCGCTCGCACTCACGACAGATCTCGATGAAACGATCCAGGTTGTTCCATGGCAGCACGTACTCAACTTTCACTACGACACGAGTTGGTGCAGCCAGACGATTCAATTCATCTAACTGGGCTGAATGCGCCTCTGCAAAGTCACTCGCGGCTGCCTTATATTGTGCATGCAGTGCACTTCTGACTTGCTCAAGTACTTGTCTCACGTGCACCAGTTTGTGACATACGAGGCGGCGGATGACCATCGTGCTAAAGTCACTGTTACCTTCGTTCATCTCAGCAATTTTGGTTGCATCAATTGATCCAATGACGGGACTAAGTGCTTCAATCAATGCCGCGCGAACGTCCATGATAGCAACTAATCGGCGGGAAATTCAATTTTTTACATAAAAAATAAGATTATACATGGGTTTTTCACTAGAGTGGACCTCAACAGTGTTTTGCTCGGTAGTTTCGCTGCGCGAAACACTCCTCAGGTTGCAGAGCAACCACTCGGCTTTTGTAAAAGCCGATTTAGGTGGTGTAGCGCAGGACAGCGCTACCATCGGAGATCAAGATGAAATTGATGGCCTTGGCGAGCACGATCAGGTCCACAGGAGTCGAGGACGAGATGTAGGTCGAGTTGTACGAGATGTAGAACTCACGAGCGCGCGACACGTTGATGTGGCCGCTGGGCTGGTAGGTGCCAGGGAACAGGCAGAAGTTGAGCACATAGGCGCCGATGTCCACAGGCGTGTCCAGGTTGGCGCCACCGAAGGTGTAGGCGGTGTAGTCGCGGTAGAAGGCCGTGCCGAACGCCTTGAAGATGTCAATGCCGTGAGCCTCAAGCTGGATCGACGAAATGGTCTCGGTGTAGCTGGGGTACGTCCAGCGCTCCACAGTCTGGGCCGAACCAACAGTCTTGATCTTGGACGACGCAGCATTGAACGCCACAGTGTCGTCGATGGTGAGCTTGCCGGACGACATCGCGGGCGTGTCAATCTTGTTGTCGCTCACCAGGGACAGGTTGTGCCAATCACGGTACTGGTTGGTGTTGCTGGCGCTCACGTTCCAGCGCGGGCGGAAACCAACGAACATGGTCTCAATCGGCCACTTGAGGGCGGACAGCAGAATGCGGTTCTGGGCATCCGACAGAGACTGAGTCTGCATGCGATGCACGCGGATCAAGGAGAATCCGACACGCTTGATGAAAATGTCGTGGATCTCAGGGTTGACGAAGATGTTGTTGATGTACAGCTCCATCTGGGTGATCTTCTGGGTGGTGTCGATGACGGAGCCCGAGGCCAGCACGGGGGTCATAGACTGGTACTTGCGGTAGTCAGTCACAGCCAGAGCAGCGGCGGTACCCTTGGCGGCACCAGCCGAAGTCGACGTCTCGACGGTCAGACGCAGGTAGAGGTTGCCCGGGGCAACGAACAGGATGTTCGCCTGAGCCTCGAGGTCAACGGAAATGTAGCGCTGACCGTAGGGGATGGCAACGGAAGGCACGGCCAATCGCGGGTCCTTGTTGAACCAGAACAACAGCGGCACCCACAGCTCGAGCGCGGGCTGAGTAGCCTTGGGGGTCTGAGGACCGTACACAACCTGCGACAGCTTGCGGGCAGTGACGCTGGAGTTCACGGGTGCACCAGACACAGCGGCACCATTGACGTCAAGCAGACCGGTGATCTGCGAAGCGTACGACGACGCACCGGCGACGGCCATCAAGTCCGAGTAGGCGGCAACGGGCACTTCCTGACCGACCAAGCGAGCCCATCCAACCTGCTTGTTGGGATGCACGCAGAACTTCTGGTGGAACAAGTAAGCCTCAGCAGTGTACTCGTCCAGCGGGTTTCCGTTCACGTCGAAGCGGATCTTCTTGCACAAGCGCTGTCCGGGGAACTCGGCATAGCGCACAAAGTTGGAGGCAGCAGCACCAACCGTCTTCACATTGCCGGCCTGGTCAACGTACTCATGCGTAAACTGAGTGTACACACCACCGACCACATCCTGAGTGGCCGAAACCTTGGCAGTCGCCGTGGTCACCTGATCCGAAGCGCCGATGTAGGCGGGGAAAGCGGGCACAGTGCCGGCAGAAGCCGACGTGGCGTCGAGCAGCATGTGCAGGGCCATGTCGGAGAAGAAATCACCGAACTGGGGAATCGAGAAAGTCATGGTGGCACCATAGGCAGCGCCTCCGGACGCAACCTGCGTCTTGTTGTACTCGTAGCCGATGGCAGCGAACGGCTTGAAGTGAGCATTGACAAAGAGCACGTGAGTGCGCTCGATGTCGACCAGCGTCGGCGTCGGGTCGGGGAAACCGGAGCGAGCGCGCAGGCACATAATGTCCTTGATGCGCTGGTTCAGCAACTCAGTGGCCATAATCATACGATCCGCCTTGCCATC
>JACCDG011185377.1_pt1 | contig 11235 bp, 10 predicted proteins | sample 7442471 | NCBI WGS metagenome assembly JACCDG01 (sample SAMN15323444, study PRJNA562643) | freshwater metagenome | isolation source: river surface water | place: USA:Blue River Watershed | collected 2017-08-17
CTGACGATTGGCGATGGTCTGGTTGCCCAGATTCCTTCGCTGTTCCTCTCGCTCGCGACCGCGATCATTGTTACCCGCGTGACGACCTCGGAGTCCATGACCGAGCAAGCTGTGACGCAGCTGTCGAACCCGTCGGCCCTCTTCATCAGCGCATCGATCCTGACCATCCTCGGCCTCGTGCCGGGCATGCCGCACCTGGTGTTCCTTACCCTGGGGCTGGGCTGCGCCGCCTTGGGCTGGATGGCCGTGCAACGCGACAGCGCACCCGCCGTCGCAGACCCCGCCGCCCAAGCGGCTGGCCAGGCCAGCGACGAACCCAAGGAACTCGACTGGGACGATGTGGATCAGGTGGACCTGATCGGCCTGGAGATCGGCTATGGCCTGATCCCGCTGGTCAACCCCGAAACCGGCGGCCAGCTGATGAACCGGGTCAAAGGCGTGCGCAAGAAACTGTCGGCCGAACTGGGCTTTTTGATCCAGCCGGTGCGCATCCGCGACGCACTCAACATCGACCCCGACACCTACCACATCGTGCTCAAGGGCGTGGTGCGTGGCAAGGGCGAGGTCAAGGTCGGCCGCGAGCTGGCCATCAACCCCGGCCAGGTGTACGGCCAGCTCGAAGGCCAGACCACCCGCGAACCCGCATTTGGCCTGGAGGCGGTCTGGATCGACCCCTCGCAGCGCGACCATGCACGCGCCCTCGGTTATACCGTGGTCGACGCCAGCACCGCCATCGCCACCCACCTGAACAAAGTGCTGCGTGACAACGCCGCCGACCTGCTCAGCCACGACGATGTGCAGCAGCTCATGGACAAGCTCTCGGCGCGTTCGCCCAAGCTGGTCGAGGACCTGGTGCCCGGCAAACTGTCGCTGGGCGTGCTGACCCGCACGCTGCAAAACCTGTTGCAAGAAGCGGTGCCGATCCGTGACATGCGCTCCATCGTCGAGAGCTTGTCTGAGGCCGCCGGCCGCACCCAGGACCCCGAAAGCCTCACCGCCATGGTGCGCCCCAAGCTCGGCCGCCTGATCGTGCAGGGCCTGCTGCCTGATGCTTCGCAGACCCTGTCGGTCATGACGCTCGACCCCGGTCTGGAGCAGCTGCTGCACAACGTGCTGCAACAAACCGCGCCGGGCCAGCAGCCTGTGATCGAGCCCGGTCTGGCCGAGCGCCTGTTCAGCGCGCTGCGCGACGGCGCGCGTGCCACCGAAGAGCAGGGCCACCCCGCCGTGCTGGTGGTGTCGCCGTCGATCCGCTCCTGGCTGGCCAAGGCCGCCCGCTACCGTGTGCACGATTTGACGCTGATGTCCTACAGCGAAATCCCGGATGACCAGAGTGTGAAGGTCATCCACACCATCCACGCCGAGCCCCGTTAACCCCTTACTGCGCAGACCCATCCATGGAACTCAAACGCATCCTGGCCCGCGACACGCGCACGGCAACCGAGCAAGCCATCAAGCTGTATGGCGAAGACGTGCTGATCGTTTCCAACCACCGCGTCGGCCAACAGATCGAACTGGTGGTGGCGGTGGACATTCCGAGCGACCCGCTGCTGGCCGCCCAGGTGGCGCAGCCGGCCACACCGACTCCTGCCCAGCCTGCCGCTGCCGGTTTTCGGGGCCAGTTCGACGCTTTGCTGGGCCAGGCAGCAGCCATGCCCACCGCCCCCGCAGCTGGGGCGCCCGCAGCCGCGTCGGCACCGGTGGCCTCCAGCGACGACCGTGACCGCGTGCGCAGCCAGGAACTGGTGGCCATGGTGCGCGAAGAATTGGCCGATCTGCGCCGCGAGTTTCGCTTGAGCCAGCGCAGTGCTGCCTTGCAGCAGGGCATGGAATGGGACCCGGCGGTGGCGCCGCTGGTGGAGCGCCTGCGCGACAGCGCCATGCCAGGAGGCCTGCGCACCTTGCTGCTGGACAGCCTGCAGGGCCACGACGATGTGGTGCAAGCCTGCCAGACCTTGCGTGAGCAACTGGTGTCGGCCGCAGGCAGCCCGGCAGCCGGTATGCCCAGCCGGGGCCTGCATGTGCTGGCCGGTCCTTCCGGTGCAGGCAAAACGACCATGGCCGCCCGACTGGCCCAGTGGGGCGCCAACGAATTTGGCGCCGACCAGGTGGCGCTGGTCAGCTTTCGCGATCTGCGTGCCGGTGCCTGGAGCCAGATGCAGATCCTGGGTGCCCAGACCGGCGTCGAGGTGTTCCGCGCCATGGACGCCGCCACGCTGGCGCTCCTGGTGTCCGAGATTGGCCACCGCGCCCTGGTGGTGATCGACACCCCCGGCGTGCAGGTGCATGAGCATGTGCGCGAAATCACCGCGGTCTGCCCCCAGGCGCAGGTGCATGCGGTGTTGGCTGCCGACAGTTCCGAAGCCACTTGCCGCCGTTTGCTGGCGCAGGGCGACGGGGCTTTTGCCGGCCTCATGCTCAGCAAACTCGACGAAGCCGACGCCCCCTGGGCACTGCTACAATTTTTGACAAATGTGCCAAATCCTCCGGCGCGTTCCCTGCTCAGCCGTTCGGACCGTCTGAACCAGCCTGTGCTGACCTGGAGCGTGGAAGATTTGGTGGACCATGCCTTGCAGGCCAGTGGCCTGATCCCCACGGAGGACGAGGTGTTGCACAACCCCATTGCGGTGAAGTCTTCCAGCCTGTTGGCCCCAAAAATCCATGGATAAAGTGTCCCGTACCGAAGTCATCGGCATTGCCAGCGGCAAAGGCGGCGTGGGCAAGACCACGGTGTCTGTCAATCTGGCCGTGGCCTTGCAGATGGCGGGTGCCAAGGTCATGTTGTTTGACGCCGACCTGGGCCTGGCCAACGCGCAGATCGCCCTGGGTTGCCGTGCGCCCTACAACCTGAGCCATTTCCTGAGCGGAGAAAAATCGCTGCAGGAGATCGTCGTCACCACCCGCCAGGGTGTGCGGCTGATCCCCGGCGCTTCGGGCTTGCAGGAAATGGCGGCGCTGAGCGAGTTGCAGGCGGCCCGTATCGTGCAAGCCTTCAGCGAGCTGGAAGACCAGGTGGATTACCTGATCGTCGACATGGCCGCCGGCATTGCGCCTTCGGTGCTGACCTTTTTGCAGGCCACACCGCGCCGTTTTGTGGTGGTGCGTGACGACCCCTCGTCGATCGCCGATGCCTACGGCACGATCAAGGTCCTGATCCAGGACTACGACCTCAACGAGATCTACCTGCTGCCCAACGGGGTGAGCAGCGTGCACGAGGCGCGCCAGCTGTACGAGCGCATCAACCAAGTCTGCGCCCGTTTCCTGGGGCGCTCGATCCAGATGATTGGCGCCATTGAGCAATGCGAGTTGGTGCTGGCCGCACACAAGAAATACCAGTCGGTGCTGGAGTTGGCACCCAGCAGCCCGGCGTCGCGCGACTTTCGCCGTTTGGCCGAAGCGGTCCAGGCGCTGCCACCTTTGGGGCATTTGTCCGGGGGCCTGCAGTTCTTCGTCGAAAGGCTGGTCCACAGGGCCTGATCGCGCATGGCAACGTCCACCCGTCTGTACCAGCAAGTCCAGAACAACCACGAAGCCTTGGTCATGGCCCACCTGGGCATGGTCAAGCGCGTGGCCCTGCACCTGAAGGCACGTCTGCCCCCTTTCATGGAGCTCGATGAGCTGGTGCAGGTGGGCATGATCGGCTTGCTCGAAGCGGCCCGCGCCTACGACGCGGGCAAGGGCATCGATTTTGAGAATTTCGCCCACAGCCGGGTGCGTGGCGCCATCTTGGACGAGGTGCGGCGCCTGTCTTTCCTGCCGCGTTCGGCGGTGGCCATCAACAAATCGCATGGCGAGGCGCTGCAGGTGCTGGCCGCAGAGCTGGGCCGCACGCCAACCCAGGCCGAGCTGGCCGACTTCTTGGGCAAGGACATCGAGCTGTTCCAGAAGGAGCGCACTCAGGCGCAGCGCTTTGAGACCTATTCCATGGAAGTGGTGACCGAAGAGGTCATGTCCTTGAGTGCAGACAGCAGCAGCCAGCCCGAGGCGGTGGTGGAGCACCAGGATTTCATGCGCGCCATGGTCGACGCCATTGCCGAGCTGCCCGAGCGCGACCAGCTGTTGATGAATTTGTATTACGTGGAAGAGCTCAATCTCAAGGAAATCGGCGAGGTGCTGGGCGTGACCGAATCGCGTGTGAGCCAGTTGCTGTCGGCCGTGGTGAAGAAGCTGCGTACCCACTTGAAGGTCGACGTGCCCAGCCGGAAACGCTGAAAGAGGGGCTGGCCCTCAAGTTCCGTGGCCGACTGCCGATACTGAGGTTGTAGGCAACAGACACGGAGATCACGATCATGCGAGTTCACTTCAAAGCCCTCGAAGATTACGGGATGGGCAGCAACACGTCCCGTGCCCTGGTGGCTGACAAAGTGGAGTTGATCCAGATGCTGTTCGATGGTCTGCTCGACAGCCTGTCCAGTGCCAAGGGCCACATCGAGCGCCAGGCCATCGAGCCCAAATGCCAGGCGCTGGCACGTGCCAGCCGCATCGTGGTGGGTCTGAAAAGCGCACTCGACTTTTCGCAAGGCGGCGATCTGGCCCGCAACCTCAACGAACTCTACGACTACGTGTTGCGCCGCATCATGCATGCCAACATGCACAACGACGTCGCCGCCGTGAGCGAGGTGCATGCGCTCATGAGCGAAATCCGTGACGCCTGGCGCCAGGTGCCGGCTTTGGTGCCGGCCACGCGCCCGGTGGGCATGGGCCAGTCCATGCCTTCTTTGGCAGTACACTGAAAGCGTCGCGGTGGCGTTGGGTCACCGGGGCGTCTGAATGCAACACCACAGGCTGACCCGGTTCGGCCTGTGCTTGGGAGTCTGGGATGTTTTCGATCATTGGCATCGGCCTGCTGTTTGTCTGCGTGTTTGGCGGCTACATCATGGCCGGCGGCAAAATGGCCCCCATCATCAAGGCTGCACCCATCGAGACCTTCATCATTGGCGGCGCCGCCGTGGCGGCCATGCTGGTGGGCAACAGCCTGGACATTGTCAAGGGCGCCTTTGCCGGCATGGGCAAATGCTTCAAGGGGCCGCGCTACAAAAAGGACGATTTCCTGTCCACCATCTTCGTGGTCTCCAAGATCATGAAAACCCTCAAGAGCGAGGGCGCAGTGGCGTTGGAATCGCACATTGAAAACCCCGAGGCCAGTGCGATCTTCGGCGAGTACCCCGCACTGCTCAAAGACCACGACCTGCTGCATCTGATCACCGACACCATCCGCCTGATGGTGGTGTCGTCCAGCAACCTCAGCCCCTATGCGGTCGAAGAGGTGATCGACCAGGCCATCAAGACACACCACCATGGCGCCCTCAAGCCAGCCGAGGCGCTGGCGTCCATGTCGGGCGCCCTGCCGGCGCTGGGCATCGTGGCCTGCGTGTTGGGCGTGGTCAAGACCATGGGCGCCATCGACCAACCGCCACCTGTGCTGGGGGCACTGATCGGCGGTGCGCTGGTCGGTACGTTCCTGGGGGTGTTCTTTGCCTACGGTCTGGTCGAACCACTGGCCAACCGCCTCAAGCAGATCATCGAAGAGGAAGCCGAGATCTACAAGGTGGTCAAACAGATCATCATCGGCACCATGCACGGTCACCCCATGCCCCTGATCATCGAAGCGGCGCGTGTGGGCATCAGCCACCACAACCAGCCGACCTTCGCGGAGGTCTTTGACGGCATGCGGGGCAAGTAAGCATGGCCGACAACAACACCGACAAGGACGCCGTCTCCAGCGACACCACCGAAGACAAGGCCGACGCGGCGGTTGCGCCGATCATCATCAAGAAGGTGATGGACGATGGCCACGGCGGTGCGCACGGCGGGGCCTGGAAGATCGCGCTGGCGGACATGATGACGGCCATGATGGCCTTCTTCCTGCTCATGTGGCTGCTTGGCGCCAGCAACGAAGACCAGCGCAAAAGCATCGCCGAGTACTTCCAACCCACCTCGCACAGCAACATCACCATGGGCAAGCTGGCCGGCTCGGACGGCATGTTCGGTGGCCGCTCCATCATCGACCCCGATGGCTTTCCCTATTCGGCCAAGCAGACTGGCATGATGGAGCGCGTCACGCCCCAGTCGCAGGGCGGGCCGACCGAAAACGACCCCTCGCCCAACGGCGAGGAGCGCAGCGACCCTTCCTCGATGTCGGAAGAGGAAAAGAAACAGCTGGCCGAGCAGGCCGACCAGGCCAACTTTGACAAGCTCGAGCAGCAGGTGCGCGAGAGCATGGCCAAGAGCCCCAACCTGCAAAAGCTCAAGGACCAGGTTCAGTTCTCGCGCGAAAAAGAAGGCTTGCGCATCGAGATCATCGACAAGGCCGACTTCGCCATGTTTGGCATGGGCTCAACTGGAATGACCGCCAGCGCACAGGCGCTGGTCAATGAAGTGGCCAAGTCGCTGCAGGGCATGGACAACAAACTCTCCATCCGTGGCCACACCGACAGCACGGCGTTTGCCAATGCCGATGGGCGCAACAACTGGTCGTTGTCGGCTGAGCGGGCCGAGACCACGCGCAAGATGCTGGAGAAGACCGGTGTCAAGCCCGAGCGTTTTGCCAAGATCGAAGGCGTGGCCGACACCGCACCCTACAACGCCAACGACCCCAAAGACCCCCGCAACCGGCGCATCAGCGTGACGGTGATGTACAGAGACTGACCGGACAGGAGAGCACGATGCCCCCACGCTCATCACTTCGTGTATTCGCAGCCCCCTCATCAGGGGCTGTGGGGCCCCTGCCCCACAGTTCGGGGGGCGGGGCCTCCTTTGAGGCGGCTCGGCAGGAGGCCTGACATGAGCACCGTGGAAGTGATGGTCACCGCACAGGTGCAGCAGTCGATGATCGTGGCCCTGCAACGCCATTTCACGGTGCACCACCGTGAGCACATCCAGGACCCGTCGGTGCTGCACCGCGTGCGCGCGGTGGTGTGCGAGGAGGGCAGCCGTATCGGTCGTGACTGGATGGCCTTGTTGCCCCACCTCCAGCTCATCGCCCTGACTGGCCCGGACACCCATGGCGTGGACCTGGCCGAAACCCAGCGCCGGCAAATCACGGTTTTGCCGGGGCCGTCGGTGGCGGCAGCCGAACGTGCCGATTTTGTGGTGGGGGTGCTGCTGGGCCTTTGCCGCCGCTGGCCAGATGCCGACCGCTTTGTGCGCGATGCCGACTGGGTCGATGGACCTTTCCCCCTGGCACACCGTTTTTCCGGTTTGCGTGTCGGACTGGTTGGGCTGGGTGCCACGGGGCAGGCACTGATCCGTCGCCTGTCCGCGTTCGATGTGACCGGGACCTATGTCGCTGCCGAACGTGTGTCCGACTGTCCCTGGCCTCAGGCCGCTTCTGTGTCAGCCTTGGCGCAGCAGGTGAATGTGCTGGTGGTGCTGGACGAAGCCCTGGCCAAGCAGGCCGGGCCGATTGGAGCCGAACTGCTTGGCCGTCTCAAAGCCCCAGCCTATGTGGTTTGTCTGGTCCGATCTTCGGTGCTGGACGAGGCTTCTGTGGTGGACGCGCTCAAGCGCAAGACCCTGACCGGGCTGGCGCTCGACGATTACCCGGACGCCCCCCGCGTCCCCGCCGCTTGGCGGCAGGTGCCCAACACTTGGGTCACACCGTCGATCGCCGCCGTCACCCAGGAGGCGCAAGCCGACATTGCGCAGGCGGTGATCCTGGGCATCCGCCAGCATTTTGGCGTGCAGCCCGGCAGCATCAGCTGAAACGCTCCGAGGGCATGACCCAGCCAGCCTCCAGCCAATGGTGGTGGCCTGGGGCAATGGCCCAAGCCAGATTCAGCGTGGGCGTGCCAGCAGGCAGCACGTCGCGGGTGAGGTGGTCGCCCCAGGGACTGCGCGCCTGCAGGCGCTGCAACCAGGCCTGCACCCGAGGATCCTCGTCGGCCCAGCCGGCTTGTCCGTGCCAGGGGGGCGGCAAGGTGGCGTGGGTGTCCAGTGCAGGGCCGGAGAGCCTATCGTGCACGCTGCCCCAGCGGGCCCCACGCAATTCGTGGCGCAAGTTGCGCAGACGGGCTTCCACCTGTGCGTTGTCGGGCGTCAAAAAGCGCAGCTGCCCAAGCACATTGTCGAACCAGTAGAGGGCTTCGGGTTGGGTCTGAACCTTTTGCGCCAGGGCTTGCAGACCGTCGCCATGGTGGTGGCTCAGGCGCGTGCCGCTGCGCGCCAGGGCGCCGCCGTGTCGCCAAGCAAACAGGCGACCGGCCAGCGGGTCAATGTCCCAGGTGTGGACGTGTTCAAAGCGCGCCAGCCATGAGGAGGGCAACATCCAACCGGCGCTGCTGCCCATGATGACCAGGGTCTGCGCCGATGGGCTGGTGGCGAGCAGCCAGTCGCTGAGCTGCTGGCAGGTGGTGGCCCAGCGGGCCTGGGCGCGCCAGGCTTTCCAGTGCCAGCGCAGGCCGCCCGTGGGGTTGACGAACATGCCTTCTCTTTATTGGCTGGGGGGCAGGCGGTTGACGAGGTAGCAGGTGGTCATGCGGTGCAGCACGTTGTCGGGCGTCACGCAATGCTGGTAGAACTTGCCGCGTTCGAAATCCGTCAGGAAATACGTGCGGTAGATCGCATGGTCCCAGACCACCAGGCTCATGTTGCGGGCCAGGCGACAGCGCATGTTGACTTCGCACTCGCGCAGGTCGGTCTTGTCCTTGTAGAAATGGATTTTGTACTTGCCTTCGCCATGGCCGAGTTGCTTGTCACGGCTCAGCATGCAAACGGGCGAGGACAGCTCTTCGAGTTCGTAGGCCTTGGCCAAGTGGTTCATCTCGGCCAGCACCAAGACCTGGAACCAGACACTGACGACGCCCGAACATTCGTAGAAGTCACGCTTGACCTGCTGGAAGGCCGGTTTGGCCACGGGCAGGTGGTCGGCGTCTAGCTTGAGGATGGGCTCGGCGCCCGAATAGGCGATGCCCTTGATTTCCAGCCGCTCGGGCGGTGGATCGGCTGTGCCGAACAGTTCGGAGTCCCCGCAGCCCGAGAGCACTGCGGCCAGCAGTGCCATGACCAGAAAGGTAAAGCGCTTCATGCCGTCAGTCTAACCAATCTCCGGTGGGGGTGGGCTGGGTTTGCGGCATCATCGGGCCATGAGCAAAGCCTTCACACGTGAAACCGACGCAGACGATGACGAGGACATCGGCTTGCCTGCGCTACCCTTGGGCACGCGCAACTACATCACACCTGCCGGTTACGCCCGCTTGCGCGCCGAATTGCTGGACCTGATCGACAACGAGCGGCCCAAGGTGGTCGAGGTGGTGCACTGGGCGGCCAGCAATGGCGACCGGTCGGAAAACGGGGACTACCTGTATGGCAAAAAGCGTCTGCGCGAAATTGACCGTCGCATCCGCTTCCTGACCAAGCGCCTGGAAATCGCCGAGGTGGCCGACCCGACGCTGCACCATGGCAACGACCAGGTTTTTTTTGGTGCCACCGTCACTTATGCCGAAGGCGATGGCACCGAGCGCACCATCACCATCAAGGGCATCGACGAGGCCGACAGCCTGCACGGCGAGGTCAGCTGGGTGTCTCCGATTGCTCGCACATTGCTGAAAGCCCGTGTGGGCGATGAACTCAAGCTGGTCACGCCTTCAGGCGTGGTGGACATCGAAGTGCTGGACGTGCAGTACCCGGCCCCTTAGGTGTTTGCCAGTTGCCAAGTGGGCCGACGAGGGAGCGCAGGCACCGGAGTGCCCGCCAGATGAGGGGCAGGTGAGGGGGTCAGGTCCGAGGCAGCATGCGCTCGGCCTGAATGACCGAGGGGGTGCGCCGCAGCTGGCGCAGCACGCCTTCCAGGTGCGGGAGGTCGCGCACCGACAGCACAAAGCGCAGTTCCGCCGAGTCTTGCACCGTGTCCTGTCCCATGTCCACGTGCACGATGTCGGCTTCGGCCGCAGCCATGGCGCCAGCGATGCGTGCCAGCACGCCCTTGCCGTTGACCACCGTGACCTCGATGCCGGTTTCGAAGGCGCGTGTGGGCTCGTCTGACCACTCCACACTGATGAAGCGTTCGCTGTCTTTTTGACGCAGGCGGCTGGCGGTGCTGCATTCGTTGCGGTGCACGGCCAAGCCTTCGCCTCGTCCCAGGTAGCCCACGATCTCGTCACCGGGAATGGGGCGGCAACAACGGCTGTAAACCACCGAGGCGTTTTCGCTGCCGTCCAGGGTGATGGCGCCTTGCGACACGGTCTCGTGCGCGGTGAAGCGCTCGCGCGTCATCAACAGGGCATCGGGTTTCTGGCCCAGCTCGGACAACAGCACCACCAGGCGTTTGGCCACGATGCTGGCGATGCGTTTGCCCAGGCCGATGTCCATCAGCAGGTCCTGGCGATTGCGGTTGCCGGTGAAGCGCAGCAGCTTGTCCCACAGCGCTTGCATGGCGGGCTCGTCGCCGGGCACGGTCTGGATGCCTTCGGCCCGCAAAGCCTGGCCCAGCAGCTTTTCGCCCAAATGGGTCGGCTCGGTCTGCGCCCTCGCCCTGAGGTGGTGCCGGATCTTAGAGCGTGCGCGCCCGGTGCGCACAAAACCCAGCCAGGCCGGGTTGGGGGTGGACACAGGGGCGGTGATGACTTCGATCACGTCGCCGTTGTTGATCTCGGTGCGCAGCGGCACTTGGTGACCATTGATGCGCGCGGCCACCGCGTGGTCACCCACGTTGCTGTGGATGGCGTAGGCAAAGTCGACCACCGTGGCGCCGCGCGGCAGCGCCATGATCTGACTTTTGGGCGTGAACACATAGACCGCATCGGGGAACAGATCGACCTTGACATGGTCCCAGAACTCGGCGGCGTCTCGGGTTTCGTTCTGGATGTCGAGCAGCGATTGCAACCACTGTGTGCCCAGGCGCTCGGCACTGTCGCCATTTTTGGCCGTGGCCTTGTAGAGCCAGTGCGCGGCCACACCCGATTCGGCCACCAAGTGCATGGCTTCGGTGCGGAACTGGAACTCGATGTTGACGCCAGCCGGCCCCACCAGCGTGGTGTGCAGCGACTGGTAACCGTTGACCTTGGGAATGGCGATGTGGTCCTTGAACTTGCCCGGCACCGGCTTGTAGAGCTGGTGCAGCAGGCCCATGGCGGTGTAGCAGTCGATGACCGTGGGCACGATCATGCGAAAGCCGTAAATGTCGGTGACCTGGGCAAAGCTCAGGTGCTTGCTGTCCATCTTGCGGTAGATGGAGTAGAGCGTTTTTTCGCGGCCGCTGATGCGCACCTGGATGCCTGCCTTGGCAAACACCGCTTC
>JACCDG011715816.1_pt1 | contig 11235 bp, 11 predicted proteins | sample 7442471 | NCBI WGS metagenome assembly JACCDG01 (sample SAMN15323444, study PRJNA562643) | freshwater metagenome | isolation source: river surface water | place: USA:Blue River Watershed | collected 2017-08-17
CGGCTCAACACCGAGCATGTTTGGTGGACCAAACGATGGGCAGGATCCTCTTTTTGAAGAAGCAAAACAAGAAGTAGTCCGAGCGGGCAAAGCAAGCGCGTCATTTTTGCAGCGAAAACTCAAGGTTGGCTATGCGCGCGCGGCACGCCTCCTTGATGAACTTGAAGGCGCGGGCGTCATTGGCCCTGGTGACGGCGCAAAACCCCGCGACATTCTCGTGACAGAGACAGAAGTCGATGATACAATGGACGCCGGAGGAAATCTTAATGTTTTTTCTTCTGAAGCGGATTCTGAAGAAGAGATTGATAGTGACGAAGATGACACTATTGGTGGAGAGGATGGGACTGAAGATAAAACGATATGACCTCTTTTGCTAAAAAAACTCTTAGCGAACCTAAACGCGTAAGTCTGCTTTTAAAAGAAGCTCGTGAAGCTCAGGGTCTGTCGCTTGGTGATGTTTCTACTCAAACAAAAATTAACTCCCGATATCTTCAGGCGATTGAAGACAGTCATTTCGACTCTATTCCCTGTGCCGCAACCTACAAAAAAAATTTTGTGAAACGCTACGCGGCCGTGCTCGCGCTCAATGTTGAAGAGATCGCTCGTCAATTTTCTGAAGAAGAAGCGCATCGTCTCGAAACCGTCACTCCCACCCTCAAACATCTTCAAACACGGTCTCTGCCAAACATGCCTTCGCTCATTCGATATGGACTTGCCATCGTAGCGATTATTATGTGCGCAACCTATTTAGGGGCACAGCTCGGCAACCTCATTGCTCCACCAAATCTCGCTATTCAATCACCAGAAAACGGGCTGTCGACCAACAAAAAAACCATTGATGTAACCGGCACCACGAACAAAGAAGCCGATATCTACATCAACAATGAACTGGTGACGAACCGAAGCGATGACATGTTTCGTGCCACACTCACCTTAAACCCCGGAACCAACACCATTGTGATACGTGCCGAAAAAAAACACGGTCGGAAAAAATCGGAAACGCTTCATATTATTTACAACGAAACCGTTTCGGCAAATCAACACTTATAATGGTTTGACAGCCTTTTTTGTGTCAGGTACGCTTCATAGGTGAGGATAATCCTCTCTTTTTTTCTCTTTTCGATATGCCAAAATCAGCTCCGGGCGAAGCACTCAAATTTAAAGCTGCCCAAAGTGCCATTGATCAAATTAAAGAAAAATATGGCGACAACGCCATTATGCGTTTTGGTGAAGCCAAAGCCATGCAAGTAGCTGCTGTCTCAACAGGCTCACTATCGCTTGATATTGCTCTTGGCGTTGGTGGCGTCCCACGCGGGCGTATTATTGAAGTATTTGGCCCTGAAGCCAGTGGTAAAACTACCCTTGCTCAACACATTATTGCCGAAGTACAAAAACAAGGTGGTATTGCGGCGTTTATTGATGCCGAACATGCACTTGACCCAGACTACGCGAAAAAAATCGGCGTTGATGTCGACAACATGCTTATTTCACAGCCAGATACCGGGGAACAGGCTCTTGAAATTTTAGAAACCTTGGTTCGTTCCAACGCGGTTGATGTGGTCGTCGTCGACTCAGTCGCCGCGCTCGTACCAAAAGCCGAAATTGAGGGTGAGATGGGTGACCAGCACATGGGGTTACAGGCACGTCTCATGAGTCAAGCGCTTCGTAAACTTACAGGTATCGTAAGCAAATCAAAAACCGTGGTTATTTTCATTAACCAAATTCGTCAAAAAATTGGTGTATTCTTTGGCAACCCTGAAACCACGACCGGTGGTAATGCCCTTAAGTTTTACTCATCGGTTCGTATTGAAATTCGCCGCAGTGCCCAAATTAAACAAGCTGAAAAAGTCATTGGAAACCGCGTAAAAGTAAAAGTAGTAAAAAATAAAGTAGCCGCGCCATTTCGCACCACAGAATTTGATATCATGTATAACGAGGGTATTTCAGTGTCTGGCGACCTGGTTGATACTGGTGTTGCGCATCGGGTAATTCAAAAAAGTGGGAATAGCTATGCCTTCGGAGAAGAAAAACTTGGGGTTGGTCGTGAAAAAGTGAAACAATATCTCCGCGAACACCCACCCCTTATGGAACAAATTCGTACCAAAGTATGGGAAGCTGTTGCGGCTGGCGAAGCGCCTGCGGAAGAAGCTGGTGAACCAGGAGAGAAGGAAAATGTTGAGGAATAATCCGACCCTAATACACACACATAAATACCTCGGGATTCACCGGGGTATTTTATTGCGCTACTCATACATGCGCACCACTTCAACACCAGTGTAATAATATTTCACAAGCGACACCGCATCGAGTCCTTCTTTATCCGCACGTATTGACGCGTCAATTTGACTCATCCCAACGCCATGACCAAACAATCTCGTACGGCGAGCTTTATCATAATTCGCAACCACAGACACTAACCATGGTCGTGTGCTTCCACCCCACACTTCGGTCCACGCTCGTGTACGACCATCAGTATTCGCAAAATACGGAGTAATCACCACTTCATTATTGTATAACACCATCATGCCACGAGTGGCTTCGGCTGCCTCAACAAAACGAGGCATAATCCGTTCATTTTCATATCCAAGATAGAGCTGGTCACCCGTGTCAGCCACGACATCGAAATTACGCACATCGTGCTTATCGCTATGCTCCGCGATATAATACGCGTACGTGCGTTGCGCGATAGACTGTGCTTTTAAATACTCCATGGGTGAAAGATTGCCATTTTCTCCAATTCCTTTAGCATAGTCTTCAAGCAAAAGATCTTCAATAAAATATGTCGCCTTGTCGTCTTGTGAGCGACGGAATTCAGCAGCACCACGATATTTGTTAAAATTATTTGGACCCTTCCATGTGAGCTTTCGTGAAAAATTGTACAGCTCAAAAATAGCATGCGGGTTTGTTACCGGCTCTAATCGAAAATACCACGAACTCTCCATATCAACATCCCCACCTTGAAAGGTATACACCCCATTTTTATACTTAAATACCCCGAGTCTCCCGCGTGGCAGGGTGCCAATGCGCACCCCATTTTGCATCACCGCGTAATCATCGTCTTCTGAACGAAACTGCACATACTCACTTGGGTCTTTCCACAGCCCCACACGAATACGTGGCTCAGCACTTAAACGAAAGGTAAGAGGTGTCTCAAAGGCGCGATTTGTCACCACCTGATTCCAGCTTGGATCATGAAGGGGTGCATCTTCGGTAACTGTAATTTTTAATTCTACAGGAACCGCTGACCCCTCGGGAGTATCTGGAGCAAATTGAAACAGAGCCGTGTACTCCCCAGCCTTGGCAGGTGCCCGTATGTAGAGATCTTCACGGATGGTACCGCTTGGCGGTACTTCTCTTGCCTTCTCTACAATCGTATCTTGATTTACCCATGATTCATCTGTCACACGAAACTCTGAACCCGACCCAAGAGACGCTAAACGGAGTGACTGTGGAGCTTTCACGCGATATGCCGACCAGGTATCTTTCCCCACATTTTGGAACCCAAGCACCAGGCGAATGCGCTCACCGCCCTTCACAGAAACCGTACTAAAATTTTGCATAAACTTCTTCGCCGCGAGAGGCTTTACCTCTTCCGCGCCCGGTGTACCTGTGGCCGTGCTGTTAGTGGTATTCGTTTGTGGGGCAACTACTGGTTTTTTCTTTTCCGTGACAACAATATCAAGGTAGAACGCACCGCCCTTCACCCAGCTATAATTTTCTGCTGCCAAAAGAAAATATTCACGGTATTTCCCTGGTGGCGTGTTCGCGGTAAGTGGAATAACAATCTCACCAGTGGCCCCTGGCGCGACCGAACTCTTCATAAATGGCGTTTGTGTTTTAGATATCCAACCAATTGCCTGAAACAACGAAGCATGTTCACGTGGTTGCATGGTGTAGGCCGAAATCGCCTTAACCCCTTTTGCTGGCCAGGTACTTTTGCCAGTATTTTTCATCTTTACCGTCACAGCCACCGTGTCTCCCTCGGCAACCGTAATAGGGTCTTTTGGTGATTGCGACACATAGCTCGCCGAAAAATTCACAGAATCTTTGTAGACTACCTCATCTTCTTTCGCAGATACTGGCGAAACACAAAAAAGCGTAAGGAGGCAGAAAAATATACCGATGGTACGGAAAAAAGTCATATAAAAAGAGTATACCAAAATCACGCTAAACGCTCAATTGCGAAACCCACTTTTTCCGTGCTATAGTTGGCATACCTCTTTTGTATGTCAACCGAACGAAAACTTGCCCTCAACTCTGTCGCGCAAATAGGCGGAAAAATTGCTTCCACCCTGCTTGGTCTTGTATCCATTGCCCTCATGACTCGGTACTTACCAACCGAGCAGTTTGGGTGGTATACAACTGCTATTGCGTTTCTGCAGTTCGCGGGTATTTTAACCGATTTTGGACTCATTCCAGTTACAGCCCAAATGCTCTCTGATCCACGATTTGATCGCGGCAAACTTTTGAGCAGCCTGTTCACGTTTCGCCTTGTCACTTCGGTGATTTGTTTTATCATTACACCGTGTCTCGCACTTCTTTTCCCATATCCTAAAGAAGTTCTTATTACCATTTTTCTTTCCGCCATCTCGTTCATATCTGTTGCTCTCAATCAAATTTGTATTGGATATTATCAAAATACTCTGCGCGCTTACGTGCATGCCATTGGGGAATTTTCTGGTCGCGTCACCCTTGTTATTGGACTTCTTTTTCTCATCCACCGAGGCGCGGGGTTTTTACCAATCATGGGCGTGCTTGTCCTAGCCAACCTCGTGTTTAGCGCTGTAATGCTCGTCGACACTTTTCGTCACGAGCGTATACGTTTCTTGTACGACAAAACCCTGATAAAAGAAATAACCACGCGCATGTGGCCTATTGCTCTGTCTATTACCTGCAATGTGGTGTACTTGCGCGGTGACGCCGTTTTACTCCCTCTTTTTCGACCACAAACAGAGGTGGCTCTTTATGGCGCGGCGTATCGCGTGCTCGATATTGTGAGTCAAACAGGCATGCTTCTCATGGGCCTTCTTCTCCCTCTTATGGCCAGCGCCTGGGCAACACAAAACAAAGAATCCTTTCGCCTGTGGTACCAGCGTGCCTTTGACCTTATGACCATGGCTGGACTCCCTATTTGCATAGCCACCATTTTTCTTGCTCGCTCTATTATGCATACGGTCGCTGGCGATAAGTATCTTGCCTCTGGCCCGGTACTCTCTATATTAGGCATCGCTATGTTTGCGGTATATATTGGGGCAGTGTTTGGCCATACGGCTGTTGCTATTGGCAAACAAAAAGCCACCATTTGGATTTATGTATCAAATGCTGTCATTACGCTTATAGGGTACCTTCTTTTTATTCCTCGATACGGCATGTATGGCGCGGCCATGCTTTCAGCATTTTCAGAAATCTACGCAGGCGTACTCTTATATATAGTTATTACCAGAATCGCGCAAACTCCCCTATCTTACCGAGGATTTCAAAAAATTCTTGTGGCAGGGATTTGCATGGCCGCCCTTCTTTTTGTATTACGTGACCATATGCACTGGGTGTTGGCGCTGACTGTTGCCGGAAGCGCGTATACTGGAATTCTTTTTCTTACCAAGGCCATTTCAAAAGAAACCCTACAAACTATTCTCAAAAAAGAATCCAGCGTATGATGTGGCTTTCTATCCTTTTTGCTAGTTTACCCCTTTACCTTGTTCGCTTTCCCGTATTTGGCTTTCCAACGACCGCGCTTGAATGCCTTATTGTGGCCGCAATAGTAGCAACAGTATACAAGTTAAGCACGGATCAGACATTTCAAGAGGAGACAAAAAAACGTCTGCGCTTTTTACGCAGCCAAAAAATCCTTCTTGTGGCAGTGGTGTTGTTTACTCTCGGCGCAACGCTTGGGGTGTACTACTCACTCCACGTACGCGCGGCTCTTGGCGAATGGAAAGCGTTTTATATTGAACCAATCGTAGTGGCGCTCCTTGCCTTTCTTCACATTCGGTCACGACGCGATATTGAAACACTCTTGTCGTGCGTACTCGCGAGCGGTATCGTGCTTGGCCTATACACGGTGTATCAACGCCTAACAGGTAATGGTGTGCCCTTTGCGTTTTGGGAAAACGGCGCATCGTACCGTGTCACCGGCTGGTACGGATTTCCAAACGCAGTCGGCCAAGCCCTATTTCCTGTAGCAATTTTGGCTGGCGGTTTTTTTCTGGCACTTATCCTTGAGAAAAAAAATGATGTCGTGCGTTCTTTATTTTTTGTAAGCGCGCTTTTTCTTTCCCTTCTTGGCATTTTATTTGCCAAATCTACCGGAAGCTTGCTCGCGGTTATGGCAGGTGCGGGCATATTTCTTCTCGCCTTTCGCCGCACCCGAATTCCTTCTCTTGTTATTGGTGTTGCCGCGCTTGTCGTGGTGTGTCTCTTGCCCACAACAAATAGCGTAAAGCAAGAAGTACTGGCACAAAACCGCTCAGGGCAAATTCGTGTCGCCATGTGGCACGAAGCAACATGGTTTTTGCGTGACCACCCATTTACGGGCGCAGGCCTTTCTTCGTACACCGACCGCATTACGCCATACCACGCGCCGGTTCATGGGGAAAGTATTGAGATTTTCCACCACCCTCACAATATGCTTCTGACCATGTGGGTGAATATTGGTCTCATTGGATTTATTGGGTATACACTTCTTCTTGTTTGGCTTGGTATAACCGGGGTGCGTTTTCTACGAAATGGTGATTACTTAGGTATCATGATATTTGCGGTGGTCGGCGGTTTTTTTGTGGCCGGGCTTGTAGACTCACCATATATAAAAAATGATATGAGTGTGCTTTTTTGGTTGTTGCCAAGTATTTCCATCTCTATTTTATATGAGCGAATCACGCGAGAAAGCACTTCACTTCGTGGGTGAACATGTGAAAAAAAGTGAAACCAATGGGTTTGGCTTAGGCGACAGTGTGAAGCTCCCTCTAAGTACTGGCGGATATGACACCGGCACCATTGTTGATTTTTTTTACCGCGAAAAAGATGATGAGAGTGACGATGCGATTGTTATCGCCAAAATTGGCGTGCTCGGAAAACCAAATGTGTTCGCTGAAATTGAAGTGGTACAACTCAGACAAATGCAAGACGCACTGATTGACAAAGACAAGTGAGATTGGTACAATTTTCGCGAATTAAAAAAGGAAGAGTGGCTGAGTGGTTGAAGGCACCGCTCTCGAAAAGCGGCATACCCGCAAGGGTATCGTGAGTTCAAATCTCACCTCTTCCGCATAAACAAATACAGGCAAATGCCTGTATTTGTTTATCTGGATTTAGGGGTGAGATTTGAGCAAAGGGGTGGTGGGGAAAGTATTTCCCCACCTGCTGAGGAGGCGGTTCAAGAAAACCCGAAGGTTTTCCTAAAGGAGCGAACGGATGTGAGCGACGTGTTCAAATAGCAAAGCGCTCGCATTTTCCGCATATATGTAAATACCTCTTATAGAGAGGTGTTATATACTGCATTAGGGCAAACAAATTTTATATACTATACGAAAGCATTTCGCATAATAACGAGTTCTGCGGAAGAGTGGAACGATTTCCGCAGAATGCGGTGGCTATCGCCAAGAGCTCTGCTCTGTCGCTCTCGCGACATCGCAGAACTCTAGCTATCCGCAATGGTCAGTCGGTTGCAATATACTGCGTCCGTCTGCCACTTCAGATTAGCCGCCGCATTGTCCGACATACACTTTTCTCTTTTTCTTTTTTCTTACCTCGCTACGCTTCATGAATAATAAGGAACAAAACAAAATTTTTTCATTTTTTTATTAGGGAAAATATGGTGTCCTGCCGTATTCCCGGGCAGGACGATTATTTATAAAATCATAAATCTAAACAGTCTGTGATACTTGTGAATAACTATTTTAACCTAATTAAATATTGCTCTGTTAAGCAATATTTTTAATATTAAGTTAAAATATTGACAAATATTCAGTTGTGGCATACAGTAAACACAATATTCCATAACATATATACTATGGTAAATAATCAAACGCAAGTACAGAAAAAGAGAGAAAGAAGTACTTCATACCCTGGTCTAACTCTTGAAAACGCCATTGTTGCAGTTCGACAGCTTAAGGTTGGACTAGGAAAAGGGCCTTACTCTAGAGAGGCAATAGCTAAAGCCCTGGGGCACAGTAAATTGACCGGGCCAGCCGCAAGAAAAGTCGCGGCCCTTGGTCACTATGGATTACTCCAAAAAGACGGGAGTGCTTATAACCTTAGCGATATCACCTTAGATATTCTAAATCCTATATCAGAAAATCAAAAAAATGTGGCTTTAATCGGCGCAGCATTAAAACCTCGTTTGTTTGAGAAACTATTTGAGCAATACAAAGGACAATCTCTTCCAACCATGCTATATAGCATCCTGATCAGAGAAGGAGTAAGTGAAGTGGCAACAAAGGAAGTAGTGAGTATCTTTACAACAACGTTTGAGTTTGTTGGTCTATTAAAAAATGGCGTGCTGCGAGCTAAGGTCCAAGATTTAGAAATAGACACGACAAAAGTTGAACATTCAGAGTCAACCACTAAGCGGAATGAAGCTAGAACCCCCTCATCTCCTGAGCAGACTATGTCCTTCAATTTTCCTGGTGGTTTATCTCTGACACTACCTAGAACACCAAAAACCGAGATGGCTGTCATGGACGGGGAGTTAAAAACCGCAAGGGAACTCTTAAATGATTTTGCAAGTAAGTACTGTATTACAAATGATGATGTAGAAGAAAATAACCATAACTAGTATATGTTCAAACCTTTCACAAAACGAATCTCTCAATTGCATAATCTCAACCAAGATGTTGTTGCTCAACTGGAAATACTATTATACGGCACATTTAACACATACATTGATTATGCGAATGTACGACCATGGGCAGATAAGCTTGGATGGCATATAGATACAAAACGTCTAATACAGTTTTTAAAGTCATTTGATAATATTGGGAAGACAAAATTTTATGTTGGTCAACTTGTCGGTGACCAAGACTCAGAAAATTTTATAAAGACACTTATTTCACAGAAATATGATGTGCGAACAAAACCAGTAAAAATCATGAGTATCCCTATTGACGCATCAAGTATCTCTAGACAGTCGACATCGATACTTAATAGTTTCATACGAGCCGCTCTTATACGTCTATACGATGTTGCTACCATTGAATACCTGAATAAAAAATTTGAAGAGATGAATAAACGAGGTATATACACAATTGAGGATAGAAAATGTAATTTCGATGTAGAAATGGGGAGAGACATCCTGCTTGATCACGAGAGAAATAGTGTTGACACATTTGTTTTATGGAGTGGAGATAGTGATTTTGCTGAACCCGTAGAGCGACTACTTGATGATGGAAAAAAAGTACTACTTTTTGCTACAGCCAGGAGAGTGTCGGCTGAATTAAATAATTTGCAAAAAAAAGGTTTATTTATTTTTGATATACAAAAGATAAAAAATTTCATTTGCTGGAAAAAGGAAATTACACCCCCAAAAAGCAAAAGGGACTCCTTTTCAGGAGCCCCTAAGCTTTAAAATCATTGTCAAGCTGTTTCCAGCTAACATCCATAATATATCACATAAGTAAATAAAAGTCAATAGTTATCCACAAACACCCAATTTTTACTTAAATCACAAGCTAAGCATTCAAAATTACTGGGTGTTCGCGGGGGGGGTATTCATCCCTTTAATTCCCCCCTCCCTCCCCCAAAACGGAAAAACAAAATCGGATCTTTCTTTTGTAAGAGCGATTTACTATCGCAAATCAAAGGAAAACATGTACATCATATAACACTGGATATGCGGCCCGAACATCTTATATAGCCATGTTTGAACCGCCATTTCATTCTTAAAAACACACCTATGCAAGCAAAAACAAAAAACACCCTAATATTCATTATTCTATTCCTCCTTACACTGCGCGTCTTTTGGTGGCTCAACCTTACATGTAGCGCCATCTGTATTCCCCCACTACATGATGCGTTTGGTTGGACAGAACAAATCTTTTTCGTCACCATTCTTTTCTATTTCTTATGGAGAGTTTGGAGAAAGAAATCGACACTGTCTAACACGGTTAAAGGTGTAGCGACCATTGTGCTACTTGGTTGTGCAGGTATTCTCTTTTTTTCTTTTCAACTTCAGGGATTTTTTACCAGAATAGAATATATAAAAATTTCCAGCCCTCATACTACATATTACATTGAAAAATTTCCTAGCCTGGACGGCGGATTTACATACCAACTATCTGCTCGCAGTGGGTACTTTTTTATGAAAAAACTCGCAGACACCTTCCGCATATATCCATGGGAGCACGATATGGCATCACAAAAAACTGCCATCCATTTCTACAATATAAAAAATAGAAATGACCGTACCCCGATGTTTGACTATAGGCCGGCGACAAATGAACTGCTCCCTCTCAATACACTCGAAAAAAAACAATAAATAAACAAACCTGTATAAATTTATTTATGGCCTATGGAGTATTCGTACCGCATTCTTCGCCGACGATTTGCCGAGTACCCAACAAAAGAAAAATCCTGATCATTGCTGTGGCAATACTTGCTATGCTCGCATGGTCACCATGGGTTACCTCGGATTACGCCAAAAAGAAAGTGATATCGTCTGCCGATTTTAGAGAAACACACCCGGAAGGACTCCCAGAATCAGAAATCCATGTGACTTTTTACCATTTTTTCGAGTTGTCACAACGCATGAAAAAGCGTGGTTTATAAGCGTTTTGGAGTAGTTCCAATAGGTCAAACACCGATTTGAATTAGATAGTCCTTTACAAAATTTATGAGTAGCCCCACCTCAGCACCTCATTCAACAATCTTTTTTCCTCAACCACTTCTATAAGAAGAATAGAAATAATATTTGGAAAGGGAAGTGAATAAATACTTCCCAAAACCTTCGGCGGTTTTCCACGTGATCGTAAAAAGCCGCACGCACGTGCCCGGAGCAGGACGCTCGACGGGACGATTGGCCTACGAGAGTAGGCCTGTCGACATATAGCGTAGTCGACTTTTCTGAATGGTGTGCGCTCACCGACACCAGTATGGGCCGCGGTCGGTGGACACCGCACGAACGTCCGGAAAGACGTACTCGCGCAAATCCCAAGGGAGGTTCTCGGTCACATCACCACCAGGCTGCATGGTGGGCGATGAGCCATGAACCGAGTAACTCACGCCACAGATGCGCCACGACGA
>JACCDG010612881.1_pt1 | contig 11234 bp, 8 predicted proteins | sample 7442471 | NCBI WGS metagenome assembly JACCDG01 (sample SAMN15323444, study PRJNA562643) | freshwater metagenome | isolation source: river surface water | place: USA:Blue River Watershed | collected 2017-08-17
CCAAAGACCTCGTGGAACATGCCTTTGATGCTGGCCTCCTTTTGAAACGCTTTAAACGCTTCCATGTCGGCGGGAGGGTAGGGTTTCGTCGTAAACACGGTGTAAAGTACCGCGACGAGCAGCACCACGGCGCCCGTGTAGAACGACCACTTGATGGAGTCGGGGATTCCGCCCGAGCCGTCGTGGGTGAAGCCGAACCAGTTGGACAGCATCCACGGCATGGCGCTAGCGACCACCGAGCCGATGCCGATCATAAACGATTGAAACGCGAATCCGCGCGAATGCTGCTTTTCGGGAAGCATGTCGACCACAAAGGCCCGCATCGGTTCCATGGAAATGTTGATGCTGGCGTCGAGAATCCACAGCAGGCCGGCGGCCATCCACAGGGCGCTTGACTGCGGCATGAGGAAGAGGGCGATCGAGCTCAGAATGGCGCCCACCAAAAAGTAGGGGCGGCGGCGGCCTAAGCGGGTCCAAGTGCGGTCTGAATAATAGCCAATAATCGGCTGCACGAGCAGACCGGTCATTGGGGCGGCCAGCCAAAGGAGGGGAATTTTGTCGGGTTCCGCGCCGAGGTACTCATAAATCGGACTCATGTTGGCCATCTGGAGCGACCAGCCAAACTGGATGCCCAGAAAGGCGAAACTCATGTTCCAGATTTGGCAAAAATTCAATGTTTTTTTCGGGCCGATTGCGGCGGCCGAGTGTCCGGCAGAGGTACTTGATGCCATACTTTTTAGTTTTGAGCGCGTTCAGCGTTGCGCGTGTAGAGTCGGGCCGGCTTGTGAACCACCCCCGTCTGTTTTTCGTCGAGCGGAACCACCCACTGGTCATTCAGGGCCTTCTTGCGGAAGTTCCGTTTGTCAAAGCTCGAGTTGAGAATCGCTTCGTGCACGGCCTGCATTTGGGTCAGGGTGAACTTGTGGGGCAGCAGTTCGAAGCCCACGCGCAGTTCGCTCAACTCGCGGCGCAACGTGGACAGCGCCTGGCTAAAAATGCTGTTGTGGTCGAACGCGAGGCGCGGAATGTCGTTGGCGTCGTGCCAAAAGGCGCGGGCCGCAAAACTCGAGGCCGATAGGTTGAAGTCGGTCATCTTCACCAGCGCGTAGTAGGCCACCGTGATGACGCGGGCCGTCGGATCCTTGCGCACGTGGGTGAGCCAGGGAAGGTCCTTGGGGTCCTTTACGCGGTTGGGGTCACCGAAGGTTCCGCACTGCTGCAAGTACAGCCCGCTCAAGCCGGTGAGCTCGCGGAGCACACGGGCCGCAGACTCGTCTAAGTCTTCTTCGTCTTCGAGGTGGTCGCCGGGGAGCGCGTAGCGAAATGCCTGCCCAAAATCCTCTTGCTCAATGAGCAGTACGTTGAGTTTCTGGCCATCGAAGCCAAAAACGACACAGTCAACCGAAACGTTGGGGTTCTGCATAGGTTCACAAATGTACTTCGGACACTAACACGTTGGTAGCTATGTGTATTTTGAACACTATCTTCGTGCTACCTATGAAGCGAATTGCCGTTTTGACCTCTGGAGGCGACGCGCCCGGCATGAACGCCGCCATCCGCGCGGTGGTGCGTGCGTCGGCCTTTTATGGCCTTGATTCGCTGGGCGTTTACCGCGGCTACGACGGTCTGGTCGAGGCTGATTTTACGCCGCTGGACAGCCGAAGTGTGCGCAACATTTTGGCGCAAGGTGGCACCATCCTAAAGTCGGCGCGAAGCCAGGCATTCCGCACTCCAGAGGGCCGCGCTCAGGCGGCACAGAACCTTCGCGACCAGGGCGTCGACGGCCTCGTGGTGATCGGCGGAGACGGAACCTTTACGGGCGCCCACAAGCTTTTTGAGGAGCACCAGATTCCGGTGGTCGGAATCCCCGGCACGATCGACAACGACCTTTTTGGCACCGACTACACCATCGGGTACGACACCGCAAGCAACACGGTGGTCGAAAGCATCGACAAGATTCGCGACACCGCGAACAGCCACAACCGCCTCTTTCTGGTTGAGGTGATGGGCCGCGACGCCGGGTTTATCGCGCTAAGTTCTGGTTTAGCCACCGGCGCGATCAGCATCATTTTGCCCGAGCGCAACACGACACTCGAAGCCCTTCAGGCCGCCATCGACCAGGGCGCGGAGCGAAAGAAAACCAGCAACATCGTCGTCGTGGCCGAGGGCAACCGCCTTGGAACGCCTTATGAGCTCGCCGACGCCCTTAAAAAACACAACCCCGACCTCGACGTCAAAGTCACTATTCTGGGTCACATTCAGCGGGGCGGTTCGCCCAGCATGCTCGACCGAGTCAACGCGAGCCGCCTAGGGGTGGCCGCGGTAGAGGCCTTGCTCAACGGCAAGTCCGACGTCATGGTGGGCATCGTGAGCGGTCAGCTCACTCAAACCCATCTACCCATGGCCATCCTCAACAAGGCATCGCTCGACGAAGACCTGCTGCGGGTCGCACGAATTCTCTCTATTTAACTGTTTTACTCGATTTTTGCATTCGCTATGAAAAAGATTGCCATCAACGGATTTGGCCGCATCGGCCGCCTCACCTTTCGCAACCTCATCGTGCGCCCCGACGTTGAAATCGTGGCCATTAACGACCTCACCGACACCGCGACCTTGGCCCACTTGCTGAAGTACGACTCGGCCCACGGCGGATTCCAAGGCACTGTATCTCACACGCCCAATAGCCTGATTGTGAACGGTAAAGAGATTCAGATCACGGCCATTAAGAACCCTGCAGAGCTTCCCTGGGGCACACTCGGCGTAGACCTGGTTATCGAATCGACCGGTATTTTCACGAGCAAGGAGCAGCTTGAGCTGCACCTGCAGGCCGGCGCCAAAAAAGTAGGTTTGAGCGCACCCGCCAAAGCCGACGACGTGAAAACAGTGGTACTGGGCGTGAACGAGGGCATCCTCGGACCCGACGACCACGTGTTCAGCAACGCATCGTGCACGACCAACTGCTTGGCGCCGATGATGAAGGTCCTCAACGACACCTTTGGGGTGGTGAAGGGATACATGCTGACCGTGCACGCCTACACCAACGACCAGAGCATTCAGGACGCCCCGCACCGCGACCTTCGCCGCGCGCGCGCCGCAGCCGTGAGCATGATTCCGACGACGACCGGAGCCGCCAAGGCCGTGGGCTTGGTGCTTCCCGAGCTGAAGGGCAAGCTCGACGGCTACGCGATTCGCGTCCCGACGATTACCGGTTCTGCCACCGACGTGACGGTCGAATTGGCCAAGCCCGCGACGGCCGCCGAAATCAATGCCGCGATGAAGGCTGCTGCCGAGGGTCCGCTCAAGGGCATTCTGCAGTACACTGAAGACCCCATTGTGTCGGCCGACATCGTGGGCAATAAGCACTCGTGCATTTTTGACTCCGGCCTTACCTCGGCCAACGGCAACCTGGTGAAAATCATGGGTTGGTACGACAACGAGGCCGGCTACTCTGCCCGCATGGCCGATATGGCAGTGCGCATGGCGGCTCAATCTTAAGTAGTTATGGTTTTTATCGTTGAAAGCGGCTCGACCAAGGCCGATTGGATTCTTTTGGACGCCTCGGCAAACGAGGTAGGGCGCTGGTCCGTCAAGGGCCTTAACCCCTACTTTCACGACAGCGACGAGGTCGAGCGCACGCTTCGCGCGGAGGCGGCCATCATGGCCCACGCCCCGTCGATCGAAAAGGTATTTTTTTATGGGGCAGGCTGCTCGTCGGCGCCCCTGAACGCCGTCATCGCCACGGGCCTCGAGCGCGTTTTCCCCAACGCCCACGTGGTGGTCGACCACGACTTGCTGGCGGCGGCGTACGCAACCTTTTTTGGCGAGCCCCACATCGCGTGCATTCTCGGAACCGGTTCCAATTCCTGCTACTTCGACGGCACGTCGGTGCGCGAGGAGGTTCCGGCCCTGGCCTACATTCTGGGCGACGAGGGTTCGGCGAGCTACATCGGCAAGCGGCTCGTTCGCGATTTCTTGTACAAGCGTTTGCCTTCTGACCTCATGACTGCGTTTGTCGGAGCCTACGGCGTCGGCAAGAATGAGATCATCCATTCCGTATACAACGAGCCCAACGCCAACGTATACCTGGCCAACTACGCCCGATTTGCCGGCGACCACGCCGAGCACCCGTACGTGCAAGAGATTGTTTATGAAGGATTTAAGGCCTTTATTGAATTCCACGTGCTCTGCTTTGCCGAGGCCCGCCAAGGTGCCCAGGTGAACTTCGTGGGCTCGGTGGCCAAGGCCTTTGGGCCCTTGCTCCAAAAGGCCTGTGCCGACGCGGGCGTTCGTTACGGGCGCACGCAGGCCAAGCCGGTCAACCGCTTGGTGGAATACCACGTGGAGGTGCTTCGGGTTCTCGAACCCCAATCCCTGTGATTCGCGGATTCCTTTTTGACCTGGACGGGGTGCTGGTCGACACGGCGCAGTACCACTTTTTGGCTTGGCAACGCATGGCTTCTGAGCTCGGAATCCACTTCGGCGAGGCCGAAAACGAGCAGCTGAAGGGCGTTTCTCGGGCGGAATCACTGAACCGCATCCTCGCGTGGGGCGGCAAAACGCTGAGCGACGCCAAGAAGCAGCACTTGATGACCCTCAAAAACGAGTGGTACTTGGAGTTGGTCCGGGGGATGCCCGCCAACGACTACCTGCCCGGCGCCCACGAATTTTTAGTGGCTAGTCGGGCCGCGGGAATCAAGGTAGCCCTGGGTTCCGCCTCGAAAAATGCGCCGCTCATTCTCGAGCGCCTCGGGTGGATGCCGCTCTTTGATGCCCTGGTCGACGGCAACGTCGTAACCGCGTCCAAGCCCGACCCCGAAGTCTTTCTCGAAGGCGCGCGCCGCCTGGGCCTGCAGCCCGAAGAGTGCGTGGTGTTCGAAGATTCCGAAGCCGGCGTTGAAGCTGCCCGCCGCGGCGGCATGAAGGTCGTCGGAATTGGTCAAGGCCTCGACGCAGACCTGCTCGTCACCGGACTTGACCGACTGACTCCAGATCAGGTCGCCCAACTCTAACTAGCAACTCGTAACTAGCAACTCGCTATGAAGCCCCCTATTCAGATTGATCCCTGGCGCGTCGTCGAAACGACGTGGACCCCCGAAGCCCACATCATGAGCGAAAGCTTGTTCGCGCTAGGCAACGGCCGCATGGGCCACCGCGCCAACCACGAAGAGGCCTTCAGCGGAAAGCACCTCAACGGCAGCTACATCGCCGGCGTCTACTACCCCGATAAGACCAAAGTGGGTTGGTGGAAGAACGGCTACCCCGAGTACTTCGCCAAGGTGCTCAACGCGGTGAACTACGTGGGCATTGACCTGAAGGTAGACGGTGAAGTGGTCGACCTCTACACCGCCCAGGTCTCGGACTTTTACCGCGAACTCGACATGGAGCACGGGGTGCTCACCCGACGCTTCGCCGCCAAATTGGCGACCGGCGCCTCGGTAACCGTCGAGGCCCAGCGCTTCTTGAGCGTGGTGCGCGACGAGGTTTCGGCCCAATCCTACTCCGTGACGGTGGATCGCGCCGCCGAGGTGGTGCTGGCGCCCTACCTGGACTTCAACGTGGTGAATTCCGACGCCAACTGGGACGAAACGTTTTGGGCGCAAGAAGGCCACGCCGCCGGCAAGTGGGTCAAGGCCCGCACCAAGAAACTGGACTTTTTTGTGGCCGCCGCCATGGAGTGCCACCTCGAGGGCGCGCCAAGCCAGGCTGAGGGCCGCGAAGGCTACGCCGCCCAAAAGTTCACGGTGAAGGCTGAAGCCGGCAAAACCTACACGCTGCACAAGTACGTGGGGGTGGTGTCGTCGATGAATGCTCCGGCCGCCGAGGTCGAAGCCCAGGCGCAAGCCCGCGCTACCGAGGCTATGGGGGTAGGCTACGAGGCCCTGCTCAAAGAGCAGCGTCAGGCCTGGCGCGCCAAGTGGGACCTCGCCGACATCGTGATCGACGGCGACGATTCCGCCCAGCAAGGAATCCGTTTTAACATTTTCCACTTACTTCAAACGTTTACGGGCGTGGATCCGCGCCTGAACATTGGCCCCAAGGGCTTTACTGGCGAGAAGTACGGCGGCTCGACCTACTGGGACACCGAGGCCTACTGCCTTCCGTTCTACCTCGCGTCGACCGACCCCGAAGTCGGCCGCAACCTATTGGTTTACCGCTACAAGCAGCTTGATAAAGCCATCGAAAACGCCGCCAAGCTCGGGTTCACCGACGGCGCTGCCCTCTACCCGATGGTGACCATGAACGGCGAAGAGTGCCACAACGAGTGGGAAATCACCTTCGAAGAAATCCACCGCAACGGCGCCATTTCGTATGGCATCTACACCTACCTGCGCCACACCCGCGACTACGGCTACCTTGCCGAAGGCGGACTCGAGGTGCTGGTAGCCATTGCCCGCTTCTGGGCCCAGCGCGTCAACTGGAGCGACGACAAGGAGCAGTTTGTCATCCTCGGCGTAACCGGTCCGAACGAGTACGAAAACAACGTCAACAACAACTACTACACCAACTTCATGGCGGCGTGGTGCTTGGAGTACGCGGCGGAATGCGCCGAATACCTGGCCCAAAACCAGCCCGAGGCCTACGCGGCCCTGGCGGCCAAAATGGACCTCGACCAAGACGAACTCGAGCAGTGGGAGGCGATCCGCAGCAACATGTACTACCCGTACAGCGAAAAGCACGAAGTGTTCCTTCAGCAGGACGGATTCTTGGACAAAGAACTCGTGCCGGTGGCCCAATTGGACCCCGCCGAGCGCCCCATCAACCAAAAGTGGAGCTGGGACCGAATCCTGCGCTCGCCCTACATCAAGCAGGCCGACACCCTGCAGGGCATGTTCTTCTTCGAAGACCGCACTCCGGTCGAAACCCTGCAGAAGCACTTTGACTTCTACGAGCCGCTGACCGTGCACGAAAGCTCGCTTTCACCCAGCGTGCATACGGTACTGGCCTGCCGTCTTGGTTACGCGGCCAAAGCCTACGAGCTCTACCACCGCACCGCGCGCTTGGACCTCGACGACTACAACAAAGAGGTGTACCAAGGCCTTCACGTGACCGCCATGGGCGGCGCCTGGATGGCCGTTGTGTACGGATTCGGCGGCATGCGCTTGGTCGGCGACGAACTGCACTTTAAGCCGTTCCTGCCCGAGCAGTGGGGCGGAATCACCTTCCACCTGCGCTGGCGCGGAGCTCTGCTCTCGGTACGCGTAGAGCGAAACCAGCTGACAGTGCGTAACTTAGAGGGAGTCGCCGCAGAATTCACCGTGGGCACAACCCGCAGAAGCTTAGCCGCCGGCGCAGAACAAACCTACCCCCTCTAAATGAACAAGTTCCTTCTTCTTTCGCTCGCTGCGGTGCTCGCATCGTGTGGCGGCCCCGGTTCGGTGGACATGGGCAACGAGTACGCTGGCCTAGGCTGGCGCCCCGTCGACCTCGTTACCGAAGGCGTTACCAAGGTCTACGCCACGGACTACCTTCTGAGCGAGCTAGACGAATGGACTTTTCCCGAAGGGCTCGAGGTTAAGTGGCAAGAAGATTCCGCCATTTGGCGCATCGAAGGCCGCATGAAGCAGCCCCTGGGCGTCGCGAGCATTGAAGCCGCGGGCGGAACCTACCACCTGGTACTCCGTCAGGCACCGGTCCGCGAAGTGGACTTTGCGCTGCCGCTCAATCCGGGCGACAGTGCCGCAACGGCCTACCTCATCGGAAGCTTCAACGCCTGGAACCGCAGCAGCCACCCCATGGTGCGCGACACGGCCGACGTGGCTCGATTGAAGCTCAACCTCAAGCCCGGACGCTACGAATACAAGTTCACCGTGGGCGGAATTGAGGTCAACGACCCGGCCAACCCGACCAAAGTCCCGAACGGGCTAGGCGGCGCCAACGACGTGCTCGTCGTCGAAGAAGAAGGCCAGGCCTGCGCGCCCATTCGCGTGCTGGGCGAGCGCGAGGGCGAACTCGCCGTAGCGGCACTGCCCAAAGGCCAGCAGCTCGTCGCGTTTTGGAACACCTACCAGGTCGCGGTGCGGACGGCTGAAGACGGAAGCCTGCGGGTGGCCATTCCCAGCGAGGCCGGGGACGCCGAGCGCAGCCAGCTTCACCTCTACACCTACAACGCGACGCGCTTTGGCGGCGAGGCGATGGTTCCGCTCCACGAAGGCGCCCTGCTGAGTTCGACCGAACAGCTTCGCCGCGACGACTGGGAATCCGCCACAATGTACTTCGCGCTGGTAGACCGCTTTAGCAACGGCAATCCGCTCAACGACAAGCCCTTAAAGCGACCCGACGTGCTGCCCGCCAACGACTACCACGGGGGCGACATCGAGGGCGTGCAAAAGCGCATGGAGCAGGACTACTTCGAAGACCTCGGCTTCAACACCATCTGGCTGTCGCCGCTGCACCGCAACCCACAGGGCGCCTGGGGCCTTTGGGACAAGGGCGGGGTGTTCACGCGCTTTTCGGGCTACCACGGCTACTGGCCGACGAGTACTTCGCATTCCGATCCGCGCATGGGGACCGAAGACGAAATTCGCCGGTTTAACCAAGCCGCCCACGAGCGCGGACTCAACACCCTGATCGACTTCGTTGGCCACCACGTGCACCTGGAGCACCCGGTGCTCAAGGCCCACCCCGACTGGACCACCTCGCTCTACCTTCCCGATTCGTCGCTGAACACCGAGCGCTGGGACGACCACCGGCTGACGACTTGGTTTGACAAGCACCTTCCGACCCTGAATTCCCAAAACCCCAGCGTCGTGATGGCCATGACCGACTCGGCGTTGCCGTGGATCCAGGATTACGGATTTGACGGCTTCCGCCACGACGCTTCGAAGCACGTAGACCTGCTGTACTGGCGCACCCTGACGCGCAAGCTCAAGGAGCAAGTGGCGCATGCCGAAGGCCGTCGCCTGTACCAAATTGGCGAAACCTACGGTTCCCCCGAGCTGATCAACAGCTACGTGGGCAGCGGCCTCCTCGACGCGCAGTTCGACTTTAACCTTTACGACGTGGCCGTGGCCTTCTTTGGCAACTTGGGCGGAACCGCTCCCGCGCTCCAATCCACACTGGAGGCGAGCCTAGCCACCTACGGCCCCAACCACCTGATGGGCAACATCAGCGGCAACCAGGACCGTCCGCGCTTCGTTTCGCTCGCCTCGGGCCATGTGTCGCCCCAAGAAGACACGAAGCTCGCCGGCTACACCCGCCAGACGCCCAAAGCCACCGAAACGGGTCTGAATCGCTTGGCGATGCTTCACGCGTTCAATTGCGCGATTCCGGGCATCCCGGTCTGCTACTACGGCGACGAAATCGGCCTGGAGGGCGCCAACGACCCCGACAACCGTCGCGATATGGCCTTTGAGGTTCCGGGCAAGGCCTCACCCTACACGCCGGCGCAACGTGCCCTGCGCGACGAAACCGCCAAGCTATTCCGGGAACGCCGCGCCAGCCTCGCCTTGTGCTTTGGCCAAACGAGCGTCCGCTCGCTCGGCGACAACGTGCTCATCATTACCCGCACCTACCCCGGTGAAACCGTGCGCATTGTGTTCAACCGAGGCAGCAGTCCGGTTGGGGTGCGCATCAACGATATGGGTCCCGATACCCGGGTGGTTGCCGGCCAAGCCACGCTCAGTACGCTGAAGGCTGAAGTGCCCGCCCAAACGTTTGTTTACCTCAAATCCAATAAGTAATTCATGAACAAGCTCCTCGCTTTTGCGGTAGTTGGCGCCCTGGCCGCCGGCTGCGCCCCCAAGGCGGCCGAAGAGACGGCCCACGCCTTTCACCCAGACTGGTCAAAAAACGCCGTGATCTATGAAGTCAACGTTCGGCAGTACACGCCCGAAGGCACACTAGACGCCTTCGAAAAGGAGTTGCCCCGCATCAAAAACATGGGGGTTGATATTCTTTGGTTCATGCCCATGAGCCCCATTGGCGTTGAAAAGCGCAAGGGCCTCTTGGGTTCGTACTACAGCATCTCGGACTACACCGCGATCAACCCCGAATTCGGCGACAGCGCGGACTTTGCCCGCGTCGTTGACGAGGCCCACAAGCTCGGAATGAAGGTGATTTTGGACTGGGTTCCGAACCACACCGCGTGGGACCACCACTGGATGACCGAGCACCCTGAGTTTTACTACCGCGACTCCGCCACCGGCGAAATCAGCAACGGCCGCAACGACCACGACCAGCCGACCGACTGGACCGACGTAGCCGAGCTCGACTACGCCAACAAAGACCTATGGAAGGCCATGCAGGGCGAACTAATGTGGTGGCTCACCAACATGAAGATCGACGGCTTCCGCTACGACATGATGGGCGGACAACCCCTCGAGTTTTGGCAGGAGACGAACGCTATGCTGCGCGCCAAGAATCCCGAACTCTTCTTGCTCGGTGAAACCGAATTCTACTGGGCCCACGAGTCGCAGTGCGACATGACCTATGGCTGGGAATTCCACCACCTGCTTAACAAAGTCTGCCAGAGCGACGACGTGGCCACGATCGACGCCTACTTGGCTCGCCAAGAAAAAGACTTCCCGCAGGACGGCTACCGCATGTACTTCATCGACAACCACGACGAGAATTCATGGAACGGAACCGTCGAGAAGCGCATCGGCGCCAACGCCCACCCAGCCTACATTATCTGCGCCACCATGGAGCAGGGCATGCCCCTGATCTACAGCGGCCAAGAGGTCGGCCTCAATAAATCGCTGCGCTTCTTCGAACGCGACACGATCGACTGGAGCCGCCCGTCGCAGGCTGACTTCTACACCAAAGTGAGCGCACTCAAGCACGAAAATCCGGCCCTGAATAGCGGCGATTTTGGCGGAACCCAAACCCGCATCACCACCGGAAACCCCCGAGTCTACGCGTTTGCCCGCAGCAAAGGCGAAAACCATGTGGTCGTATTCACCAACTTTGGCTCGGCCGCAGCAGACGTCGCGTTCTCTGGCGCTCCTGCCGGCGCGTACGTTAACCACTTTAGCGGCGAAACCGTAGAACTCAGTGCCAAGGGCACGATGAAGGTTCCCGCCAACGGCTACGTGGTCCTGACGCGGAAGTAGTTTTCGCAAATCCGGTTTTAACCGATTGAAGTGGTCCCCGCCGCGCTGAGCGCGGCGGGGACCTTCTTTTTGGCCAACTAAAAAAAGCGCCGCCCCTCGCGGGACGGCGCTTTACCAATGCGTGAAGCCCTTTGAAAACGGCCTCACACCAAACCGAGGTCAAGTTAGTGTACAATCTACCCC
>JACCDG010786884.1_pt1 | contig 11233 bp, 9 predicted proteins | sample 7442471 | NCBI WGS metagenome assembly JACCDG01 (sample SAMN15323444, study PRJNA562643) | freshwater metagenome | isolation source: river surface water | place: USA:Blue River Watershed | collected 2017-08-17
CCGGGCAATATCGCCGCGCTCAGCCAGTCGGCCGACGTCGCATTCCGGGTGCAGTTCCATGGGCCGCCGCCGCCGAAAACCAGCCTCTACTGGCGCGGCCCGGTGCTGACGCTGTTCGATGGCCGCAGCTGGCACCCCGGCCGCCTGCCCAGTCCACCGATCGAGCCGGTAAGCGGCAGCGACGTCGTCAGCTACACGCTGACACAGGAGGCTCACGACCGCCGCTGGATTTTTGCGCTGGAAGCACTGGCCGAGTTACCGCCGAATAGCAGTGTCGACCGCGATTACGTTCTGCAGGCGGATCTGCCGCAACACGAGCTGAAACGTTATCCGCTCAAGTCCTGGCGCAAATACCAGTTGCCCGAAAGTGAATTCGACCTGCAACAGGCATTGCGTCTGCCGTCCGGCTATAACCCGCGCGCGCGGCAACTGGCACAGCAATGGCGCACCAATAGCCGCACCCCCGACGAGGTGGTAGATCACGCGCTGCGTTATTTCAACCGGCAGCAGTTTTTTTACACCTTGCAGCCACCGCTACTGGGCTCCGATTCGGTCGATGATTTTCTGTTTAATAGCCGCCGCGGCTTTTGCGAACATTACGCCAGCAGCTTCGTATTTTTGATGCGTGCGGCTGGCGTGCCAGCACGCGTCGTCACCGGCTATATGGGCGGCGAGCTGAATCCGGTCGGAGGCTATCTGATCGTGCGCCAGAGCGACGCCCACGCCTGGGCTGAGGTCTGGCTCGGCAATGCCGGTTGGCAACGGGTTGACCCCACCGCAGCAGTGGCGCCAGCGCGGGTGCAACAAGATCTGGCCTCGGCGTTGCCGATTAGCGACAGCCTGCCGCTGGCGATTCGCGGCCAGCCGCAACTGTTGCGCGCGCTACGCTTGGGTTGGGATGCGGTACAGAACCGCTGGAACCAGCAGTTTCTCGGCTACGACAGTCTGCGCCAGAATTCGCTGCTGAAAAATCTCGGCATTGACGAGCTCGCCAGTCTGCGCATGGCCAGCCTGCTTGGCGGCGGCCTGCTGCTGGCGCTGCTGCCGTCGCTCGCCTGGCTCTGGTGGCGCCATCGCCAACCCAAGCCAGATCCAGTGAATGCCAGCTATCAATATTTCTGCCAGAAACTGGCACGCCAAGGGCTGCCTCGTCACCCGGCAGAAACCCCCAGCGATTTTGCCCGGCGTGCGATGGCATACTGGCCACAACAGCAGGCGGAAATTGCTGCCATCACGCAGTTATATTTACAGTTACGTTATCACCCATTACCGCAACAATATGAGCAGAGACAATTGCAGCAACAAGTGAAACTACTGCGCCTCAGGTAAAACCAGACAGCACACGCCGAGCCATACAAGCAGCAAAAAGCAAGAATGAAACAAAAACAAAGACGCACGAAGCGCCAAACTGGCAGGCAAAAAAATACGCCTGAATCGGCGCATTTTTTTACGATCACTTAACCCCGATCAACTGCAATTACAACAGGAATTCTTTGGTCACCCCACGACGGCGCAACAAACGACGCAGACCTTCCAGTGCCTCAATCTGAATCTGGCGCACACGCTCGCGAGTCAGAGACAGGCTCTCGGCCAAATCTTCCAGGGTACAGACATCGTAACCATTCAGACCATAACGGCGCTCGATCACCATACGCTGTTTGTCATTGAGCTGTCCCAGCCATTCACGCACGTAACGCTCAACTTCAGCGTTGTGAAATACCGCTTCCGGGCCTTCCTGCTGCTCATCCGGAATCGACTCACCGATCGACAACATCGGATCAATATCCAGCGGCGCGTCCAGCGATGCCATACGTTCGTTCAGGTTAAGAATGCGGCGAACGTCGTCCACGGACTTGCCCAGCAGATGTGCAACGTCTTCTGCAGTTGGCTCGCGGCCCATTTGCGCTTCCAGGTGGCGCTGGGCACGCAGATAAACGTTCAACTCCTTGATTACATGCACCGGCAGACGAATGGTGCGCGATTGATTCATGATCGCACGTTCGATGCTCTGACGGATCCACCAGGTGGCGTATGTCGAGAAACGGAAACCACGCTCAGGATCAAACTTTTCCAGCGCGTGCATCAGGCCGATATTCCCCTCTTCGATCAGATCCAGCAACGCCATACCGCGATTAATGTAATGCTTGGCAATATTCACAACCAGACGCAGGTTGTGCTCAATCATTTTTTGACGGGCTTCGAAGTCGCCCAACACCACGCGACGTGCCAGCTCACGTTCCTGATCCGGCGTCAGCAGCGCATTGTGACCGATGTCATTCAAGTAAATCTGCGTAACATCGCTCAGCAATTCGCCGCCAGTGGTCGTGGCCTCCGCCTCTTCCTGCGCTTCCTCAGCTTCCTGTTCTTCGTTCAGCTCAGGCTCAACGACGTCATCCTCGATTACGTCTTCCTCATCCATTGTCATTTGTTTATTCATGATTTTTCTGCCGGCAAAAATTTTAACGGGTCCACCGGTTTACCGAACCGGCGAATCTCGAAATGCAGCTTAACCTGATCGGCGTCGCTGTCCCCCATCTCCGCGATTTTGTCTCCTTTTTTCACGACCTCCCCTTCTTTGACCAGCAGTTGTTGGTTGTGCGCATAAGCCGACAAATATGTTTTATTGTGTTTGATGATCAACAGCCTGCCGTAGCCTCTCAGCCCCGCCCCGCTGTAAACCACCTTGCCGGCTGCGGCCGCATAAACTGCCTGACCGCGCTTCCCGGAGACGTCCACGCCTTTGGCGCCGTTGTCTCCAAAACCCTGCAGCAATTTGCCGCTAGCCGGCCATTGCCACGTATCCACGTCATCGTCCGAATCAATTGACGTTGACGTCGACGTAATTTTGTTACTAGCTAGCCTGCCAGTTTCTGCGTCACCGGCTTTAGGCTCCGGTTCGGCTCTGGTGGCCGTTTTAGCTTCAGCTATAACGGCAGAGCTCCGATTAACTTTAGCGTCTGCTAATAATTCTTTCGGTTCGGCCATCACCTCCAACTGCGAAAGTGTAGTGCCTGCCGGCGCACGTACAGCTTTTGGTGCACGCAACACTGCAATCCGCGCAGTCGCTGGCATACCGGCATTTACCGCAGGCTTCGGCTCGGTCAAACGCAACACCTGGTCTGCCAGAATCACGTTTGGGTCTGCCAAGCCATTCCACTGTGCCAGCTCCCGGTAATCCAGGCCGTGATCCAGTGCAATGCTGTAAAGCGTGTCGCCCTTTTTGACGGTATAACTCGCCGGCCGCCAATCCGGTTCTTTTAATGGGGGAGATTTGGTTTTTGCTGTCGTTTTAGTATTGCCGTGACCATCAACAACAGGTGCACGATTCGATGTAGCCGAGCACGCAACCAGCAGGCACAACGCAATACACATAACAACATTACGAGAGCGGCAAAGGCGCCGCAAAATGTCTCCATCCCTTGTCAACAAGGCTACTTCGAGCCTTTGTTCATGCTGGTATTTCAGCATTTATTTATATTGTGGTGAATACAATATTCAGGGTTTTCGCTTATGTCAAGCGGTACCCGAAACAAGGGGGACAAAACGCACTGGCTCAAGCTTGGTTTCGACAAAGCCATCGGCATGACGTTCAATTAGCCAGAGGAATTGTTCGTTTATGCCAAGTGGCAAAACCATGCGTCCACCAATGGTCAATTGCTGTAGCAGGGCTTGCGGGACGTGGGTTGCAGCGGCGGTGAGCATGATGGCGTCAAATGGAGCCGCCTCGGGAATCCCAACATGCCCGTCGCCATGCTTGAGGCGTACATTGAGGATGCGCAGTTCACGCAGATGCTGACGCGCCTTGTCTAGCAATGGAGCAATTCGCTCAATCGAATAGACTTCGCGCGCCAGTCTGGAAAGGATGGTGGTCTGGTAGCCGCAACCGGTTCCGACTTCCAGCACCTTGTCGAGCTTGCCGCCGGTACGCAGCAATTCGCTCATGCGGGCGACAATATAGGGTTGAGAAATGGTCTGCCCCATCATCAGAGGCAATGAGCCATCTTCATAGGCACGATGCGCCAGGGCTTCATCAACAAAAATATGCCGCGGAATGGACGCCATGACACCCAGCACCACCTCATCGCGGATGCCTTCCTTGCGCAGGCGATCCACCATGCGTTCGCGCGTGCGCTGCGAAGTCATGCCGATGCCGTGTAATTGGGTTTTCATCGGGCGAGCCAATCCTTGACCAAATCGGTCTGAGTATAGGCTGTCAGGTCGATCTGTAAAGGCGTAAGCGAAACCGCTCCGCTTGCGGTAGCGTAAAAATCAGTGCCGGGGCCGGCATCCTGCGCTGCGCCGGCCGCACCGATCCAGTAAACAGTCTCACCCCGCGGGTTTTCCGCCTTGACCATGCCTTCGGCCTTATGACGACGCCCCAGACGCGTGATCTCAATACCCCTCAGTTCGGCGTAGGGAATATCGGGTACATTAACGTTAAGCAACATCGGGGCAGCAAATGGCTGCGACTGATGACGCAGTACCAGATCAAGCGCAACCTGTGCCGCAGTCTGATAATGCGCGCCACGTTTGCTGGTCAAGGAGATGGCGAACGCCGGAATTCCCAGCAGAAAGCCTTCCGTAGCCGCCGCCACGGTGCCCGAATAGATGGTATCGTCGCCCATATTCGAGCCATGATTGATGCCAGACACCACCAGATCCGGCGGCGAATCAAGCAACGAAGTTACTGCCAGGTGCACACAATCGGTTGGGGTGCCGTTGACAAAATAATAGCCATTGGCCGCTTGCCGCAACTGCAGCGGCCGGTCAAGCGTGAGTGAATTGCTGGCGCCGCTGCGATCTCGCTCCGGCGCAACGACGGTTACCTCGGCAATGCGCGCAAGCGTATCCGCCAGCACCGCCAGCCCGGGCGCAAAATAACCATCATCGTTACTGATCAGAATTTTCATGGGGTTTCGTTCTGGAGCCTGTCTCGCAGAGTCGTGCGCCCTGCTGTCTGGCGATTGTAGCCGATTCGGCGCATCCATGCTGGCCACTGCACCAGCTTGATGAGCACAACAGGCGCAGCCGCCGGCACGGATTGCCAAGTCGTGATTCAAAACAACCGTTTACCCAATACATTGATTCGGATATAGTCGCGCCCACCATGCAGCGCCGTCCGTGCCGGCAACACACCGAGGGCGACAAGCCAGGCATGTCCGCCAGATCTGCGCCAGCTTGCAGAGTTGGCGTTTACCACCCATCCGCCTGATCAGGCAGAAGAGCGCCATGCACTACACTATTTTCGATACCCCGATCATCCGCCCAATCCTTGCCTGGCTGTCCATCGTCATCTTGCGGCTGCGCGGCTGGAAAATCGAAGGCGAATTTCCGAAGATTCCGAAATTTGTGATGATTGCCGTGCCCCACACCAGCAACTGGGATTTTCCGATTACGCTGGGTGTGTGTTTTGCGCTGCGCGCCAAGATTTACTGGATGGGCAAGGCATCGTTGTTTGCCGGGCCGTTGGGGCCGATCATGCGCTGGCTGGGTGGCATTGCGGTGGATCGCAGCAAATCCAACAATCTGGTGCAACAGATGATCGATGTGTTCAACAACTCGCAACAGCTGTGTGTAACGATTCCGCCGGAAGGCACCCGTTCCAAGGTACAACAGTGGAAAACCGGCTTTTATCACATCGCACAGGGTTCGCAGGTACCGATCCTGCTGGCTTACATGGACTATCAGCGCAAGGCGGCTGGCTTTGGCCCGCTGTTTTACCCAACTGGAGACATGGAAAAAGACATTGCAGAAATTCAGGCTTTTTACAAGGATGTGAAAGGCAAGAACACTCACTACCAGTGAGCGTGCCTGGCACAGGCGGGCACCGGATCAGCCCCCAACCCAATGTGTCAGACTGAACATCAGCGCCAGCACCAGCCATAACACCACGGTGCGCCACACCAGACCAACGGCGCTGGCCAGATAGTCAGCGTCGGCGGCATCGCCAATGCCCAGTTCCGGGCGATATTTGACGGTATTGTCCTGATGCAGCGATTCACCCAGCCGGATGCCGATGGCACCGGCGCCGCTGGCCAGCAATACACCATAGTCGTAGTTGATCCAGGTTTGTGCCTGCGAACGCCAGCAATACACCGCGTCTTCAAAATCCCCCACCACGGCAAAGCTGATCGAGGTTAGCCGGATGGGCACCCAATCCATGGCTTTTAACGCGCGGGCGGCAAACAGGCCAAAGGCCTCGCGGTCATTGGGCGCCTGCTCTCCCCATTTAACGGCCAGACGTGAGGCAAAACGGTACAACACGGCGCCAGTCGGGCCCGGCAGCAGCAGAAACCAGAAAATGGTGCCAAACACATAACGGTAGGAATCGATCAAGCCTTGTTCGATCGCGAGCTTGGAGATTTCCTCGCTCTCCATTTCATCGGTGTTCTGCAAGGTCCAGTCTGCAAGCAGCTTGCGGGCCAGCACCAGATCTCCGGCTTGCAAGGCCTCGGCAATACCGCTGAAAGCATGGCTGAAATGGCGAAAGCCGATCATCAGATACAGCACCAGCACATTCCAGGCCCAGGCGAAAACCGGGCTCAGCGCATACAACAAGTGATAAATGCCCCACACCAGCAAGCAAGGCAACACGGCAGCAATCACCCACGCCAGCACACCGTGGCGAAAATGCCCGGCGTTCAGTTCGCGCTCCAGCATGTTGGCATAGCGCGAATACCAGGCCATCAGCGAATTGCGCACCGGCAAGGGGTTGAACTGTTCAAGCAGCAACGCGGCGATCAGGGAAAGCAAGCTCATCAGTCGGGCGGCCAGAGATAATGGTTATGCAAGGCAAGATAGCACAAAAGCCGTGCTATATCGCGCCCTGCAAGGCCTTGGCGTAAAACATTAGTTTTTTAGTCAACTATTGCCGCAGCGCATCAAAATTGGCTAAACTCAGGGCACCCGGTCTGTTGGCAATCGCAAACATGAGCGTAAGCAAATTACCTCGGTTTGCCCTGGAATCGCCTGATTCCAATCCTACGGCTACCGTCCTGCAGCAAATCACACTGGAGATCAATAATGGAACACAAACTGCCCGAACTGCCCTACGCCATCGACGCGCTGGCACCTTACCTGTCGAAAGAAACCCTGGAATACCACTATGGTAAACACCACCAGACTTACATCACCAACCTGAACAACCTGATCAAGGGCACCGACAACGAAAACCGTACCCTGGAAGAAATCGTCAAGTCGGCTCCGGCTGGTGGCCTTTACAACAACGCCGCCCAAGTGTGGAACCACACTTTCTACTGGCTGACTTTTGCACCCAACCCGCAAGGCGCAGACCGCGCACCGGCCGGCGCGCTGGCTGATGCCATCAACGCTAAATGGGGTTCGTTCGACGAATTCAAGAAAGCTTTCAACACCAGCGCCGCCGGCAACTTCGGCTCGGGCTGGACCTGGCTGGTGAAAAAGGCTGATGGCGGCCTGGATATTGTCAACACTGGCGCAGCCGGCACCCCGCTGACCACTGCCGACACCGCGCTGCTGACTTGCGACGTATGGGAACACGCCTACTACATCGACTACCGTAACAGCCGCCCGAACTACCTGGAAGGTTTCTGGAAGCTGGTTGACTGGTCGGTTGTCGCCAAACGTCTAGGCTGACCCACGGTCAGCCTGCGCTGACTCAATCGAAAATGGGCACCCTCAGGTGCCCATTTTTTGTCTGATGCTGGCCAAACACCATCGTATCACACCAGCACATCACGGCACCTACCCTGCAAGCTGCGCTGGTGTTGGCCTGCAGGCGAGGCTACAACGCAATGCCAGCGCGGCTTGCAGGGCAGTGTTGTCCGCAGGCAACGGCACCTCTGTGCCACCATGGGGCGTATACAGGCTAAAAGCTTCCGCTGCGGCCCAGGCCTGCATAGAATGAATCATTCTAACCGGAAGCCGCTGCCATGCTCACGCCGCAACACTGGATGCGCCACGCGATTCAACTGTCCCGCGAAAAAATGCTCGCCAACGAAGGCGGGCCATTCGGGGCGGTGATTGTCTGCGACAAGCAGTTGATTGCCGAAGGCTGGAATATGGTCACCTCGCACAACGACCCGACCGCGCACGCCGAGATTGTTGCCATCCGCCGCGCCTGCCAGCAGCTTGGACGTTTCACCTTGCACGGCTGCGAGCTGTACAGCAGCTGCGAGCCGTGTCCGATGTGTCTGGCCGCCGCTTACTGGGCGCGGGTGGATCGCATCTATTTTGCCGGTACACGTCAGGACGCAACGGCAGCCGGTTTTGACGATGAATGGCTGTATTGCGAAATCAACCGCCCGCAGGCCGAGAAAAAAACCCCCACTATCCAGCTGTTGCAACCCGAAGCGCAAACTGTGTTTCAGGAGTGGCTGCACAAGATTGATCGCATTCCCTATTAGGTTCAATGAACAGGGGCGTCATTCACTGCGGACAGCAGGAAAGCAGCCGAATCAGCGACTAATATTCAGCTATCCAACCACCCTGCTTTGTCACCATGACACTTACCGGCAATCCGGCAACACCCGGCCACAAGCTCGGCGAACAACAGCAGCAAGACTTGCGGTTGCGGCGCATGTTCATGGCGCTGGGCACCTATGCCACGCTGGTCATACTCGGCATTTTTGCCTATCTGAAAAACATGGTGTCCGCCGGGCCGGTGTTGATGATGTGTGGCGTGGTGATCATCGCCCACATCGGCTACTACGTTGCCATCAAAACCGGCCTGAACCTGCGCCTGCGCGACCCGAGCATGACCATCCCGCAACTGCTGGTGGCCAATCTGGTTGGACTGATACTGGTTCACAACGCAACACAAGTGCGTGGCGTGTTCATGATGGTTTACCTGATGGGCTACAGCTTCGGCGTGTTTCGCCTGTCGACCAGAGAGCTGCTGGCACTGGCAGCATTCAGCTCCACACTGTTCGGGCTCGACACCTGGTGGCTGATACACACCCGGCCGGGGCTGCTGGACCCCGACCGGGAACTGATGCAGTTGTTTGCGGTCACCATTGCGCTGCTCTGGTTCTCGCTGTTTGGCGGTTATTACGGCCACATGCGGCGCAAGATGCGCGAAGCCAATCTGGAGCTGAAGGCGGCGCGCACCCAGGCAGAAGCGGCCAGCCAGTCGAAAAGCGAGTTCCTCGCCAATATGAGCCATGAAATTCGCACGCCGATGAACGGCGTAATCGGCATGCTCGGCCTGCTGATGAACAGCGAACTCAAGCCACAGCAGAAGGAATACGCCGAAGTGGCACGCAGCAGTGCAGAAAGCCTGCTGAGGCTGATCAACGATATTCTCGACTTCTCAAAAATCGAGGCCGGCAAGCTCGAAATCGAGCCCATTCCGTTCAACCTGCGCCAGGTGGCGGAAGACATCGCCGATTTCCAGGTGCTGGCGGCAGAGAAAAAAGGCCTCAACCTGATCCTGCGCTACTCACCGGACGCCGCCGAGGAGGTTGTGGGTGATCCGGGCCGGATTCGCCAGATCATCTCCAACCTGCTCAGCAATGCCTTGAAATTCACCCATCAGGGCCACGTTGCCATCGATATCAGCGCGCTCGGCCCCACGGACGATCGCGCGCATCTGCGTGTGGCCATCAGCGACAGCGGCATCGGCATGAGCCCGGAACAACAGGCCAGGGTGTTCGACAAGTTCACCCAGGCCGATACCTCGACCACCCGCATTTACGGCGGCACCGGGCTGGGCCTGGCGATTTCCAAGCAATTGTGCGAAATGATGGGCGGTGAAATCGGCCTCGACAGCGAACTTGGCAAGGGCAGCAGTTTCTGGTTTACCTTGCACTTGCCGCCCTGCCACGCCAATCAGGATGCAGCACCAGGCAGCAACCCGCTGCGCGGCAAGCGGATATTGCATGTGGCCGACCACCCGCTGACCGCACAGGTGTTGCAGGAACTGCTGCTGGCACAAGGCATGCATAGCGAGGCGTGTGACAGCGCATTTGATGCACTGGATCGGCTGCAGCAGGCAGCCGATGCGAAGCTGCCGTTTGATTTTGCGATTCTGGCCGAGCAGATGCCGGGGATTGACGCCGAAACCTTTGCCACGGCGCTGGCGGATGATCCAAAGCTGCAGCATTGCCAGTTGATCGTGCTCGGCGCGCCGATTCGGCAGCGCAATATCAGCCATTTCTGCGATGCCGGCTTCCGCGGTTATCTGTCGTACCCCATCCATCGCAGCGATTTGCAGCACATCCTGCATGCCGCGATCTCGCCGGATTATGCGCACCTCGACTTCATCACCCGCCATGCGCTGGTGCATATTACCGACGACGGCATGATGCCGGTGATACAAAAACATTACCCCAATTGCCGGGTGCTGGTGGTGGATGACAACACCGTCAACCAGCAAGTGGTATCCGCCATGCTCGAACAATACGGCTGCACCGTGGACGTGGCCGGCAATGGACTGGAAGCGGTGAATCAGGTGCAATTGCTGCCTTTCCATCTGGTGCTGATGGACTGCCAGATGCCGGAAATGGACGGTTATCAGGCAACGCGGCGTATCCGTGAACTGGAACAAGCACAGGCAGACGGCAAACATCTGCCGATCATCGCGCTGACCGCCAACGCCATGGCCGGCGATGCAGACAAATGCCTGGCCTGCGGCATGGATGAATACCTGAGCAAACCCATCAACCCCGAAGCACTGGCAGCCGCGCTCAGCCGCTGGCTGATTGCCGGCGACGATATGGAAGATGCAGCCCGGACCGCCGAACCGGCACACGTGGCAACGGCGGAGATGCCCGCCAGCCAGCGGCCTCACACGGGTCAGGGCAATAACGAATATGAAAAAATCCGCGCCATGCTTGGCGGCAAACATACACGGCTGGTCGAACTATATTTAACCGAGGCCAGCGCCAAGCTGAACAAGCTGCAGCAGGCACTGGAGCAGGACGACCGACACGCCAGCAACCAGTTGGCACATGCACTGAAAGGCACTTCGCTTTCGATTGGCGCACGCGACTTTGCCGCATTGCTAGACATAATCGAACATGGCGTGTTGCAGGAACCACAACCCGCCGCGCTCGCCACAACAGTGGCGCAACTGGATTCTGCCTTTGCCCTGGTGCAAAACCAATTAAGCGTATATATCAACCAAGCCTAGGGAAGCGCTGATTTATTCGGCGAGCGGGATGAAGTGCAAGGAGCCCGGCGCGCAGAAAGCGAGACATATCATGAAGATAGGCGAGCTTTCGAGCACCGCGCGACGCCGCAATTCGCCCGCGCA
>JACCDG011451719.1_pt1 | contig 11230 bp, 7 predicted proteins | sample 7442471 | NCBI WGS metagenome assembly JACCDG01 (sample SAMN15323444, study PRJNA562643) | freshwater metagenome | isolation source: river surface water | place: USA:Blue River Watershed | collected 2017-08-17
GACTTACAAGACCAGGCTATGGCTTATGGCAAAGGTACAAATCGCTTTGATGAAAACAAGCGCGCTGTAAAAGATAAAGACATGGGGCCTTTGGTTAAAACTCAAATGACTCGTTGTATTCACTGTACTCGCTGCGTTAGATTCCTTGAAGATGTTGCAGGCACGAATGAATTAGGTGCCATTAACCGCGGTGAAGATATGGAAATTTCAACTTATATTGAGAAATCTATAACTTCTGAATTGTCTGGAAATATAATAGATCTATGTCCTGTTGGCGCATTGACATCTAAACCCTACGCATTCAAAGCGCGAAGCTGGGAATTGAACAAAACAGAGAGTATCGATGTTCTTGACGCCGTTGGTAGCAACATACGAATCGACAGCCGAGGGCGCGAAGTAATGCGGATTTTACCTAGATTAAACGAAGAAATTAACGAAGAATGGATTGCCGATAAAACCCGTTTTGCTTATGACGGATTAAAATACCAAAGACTAGATGTCCCAATGCTAAAACAAGCAGGTTCTCTTAAGCCTTCCACTTGGGATGACGTCTACGAAGTGATCGCAAAAAAAATAAAAAATTCTGCTCCAGATAAAATTGGAGCAATCGCTGGTGATCTAACAGATGTAGAGAGCATGTTAGTTGCGAAAGAAATGCTAAATGAACTTGGCTCATTCAATCATGATTGTCGTCAGGACGGAAGCTTACTCGACAATGAGAACCGCGGAAATTACATTTTCAACACATCTATAATGGGTATTGAAAAGGCCGATTTCTGTTTAATTGTTGGTTCGAATCCAAGACACGAAGCTCCTATCTTAAACGCAAAAATTCATAAAGAAGCAACCCAAGGAAAATTAAAAGTAGCGGTAATTGGCGATAAAGTTGACCTTACTTATGACTACAAACACCTTGGAGCCAACCCTTGGATTTTAAAACAACTTGCAGAAGGCCAAAATCCTTTTTGCGAAACATTAAAACAATATAAGAACCCAATGATCATAATCGGCTCAGGCGTAGTTGCCGGTAGCGATTTAGACGCAGCAATGTACTATGCTAAAAAATTAGCAGGTCGATACGGTTTTGTCACAGATACTTGGAACGGGTTTAACATCTTGCAAAGAGCAGCTTCACGTGTTGGAGGGCTAGATATAGGCTTTGTCCCATCATCTAAATATAGAACAACTGATAAAATGCTCAGCAAAGACATGGAAGTCTTGTTTTTAATGGGTGCTGACGACGTTGATATGAAGCTAATTGGCAAAGATACATTCGTTGTTTACGTAGGTCACCATGGTGATAAAGGAGCGCAAGTAGCTGACGTGATTTTACCAGCAGCAGCATATACTGAAAAAACAGCCACATATGTCAATCTAGAAGGAAGAGTGCAGCGTACGCGACTTGCTGTATTCCCTCCAAATGAAGCAAAAGAGGATTGGATAATATTTAGTGAACTGGCAATGAAGCTAGGGATCAATCTAGGCTATAAAAGTATTCAAGATGTTTGGAATAAAATGGCGCGCCTCAACCCTGTATTCAAAAAACTTGATACATTGATTTCAGAGAAAACACCTCTTGAATTAGGAAAGATGAAAGATTTCTCATCTGATCACTTTGATTATCCTATTTCTAACTACTACATGACCGACTCTATCTCTAGAAACTCTAGAACGATGGCGGAATGCAGTAGGATCATCGGTGGCTCTGCAACTAAAAAAGCCGCATAATGCTGGATTTATTTTAAAATTAGATGCTGAAACAAGTTCGGCATGACAAGATACTTGTGTAATCATGTCATTCCCACGGAAGTGGGAATCTAGTTTTTAGAAAATCTGGATCCCCGATTTCTCGGGGATGACCAAAAGAAAGATATAGCTACATTACAATTTAGCGAGATTGTTCACCCCCTCGCCCACCAGTCTGTTTTCCTGTTAATTTTGCTTTCGCTGCTTTAAATTTATCGACAAAAGACGTCTTTTCTTTTGGTTCAGACGCAGTAGCTTTAATACTCCATTTTCCGTCTGGATTTGCTGATGTATAATCAACATCATGAGCATCTTTGAATCTCCTACCTCGATGTACTTCACGCCTTGCTTCTACTTGGTTTTTTCTACTTATCTGACCATGGGCATCACTCATATCTTGACCAATGCTATTTTCCTTCCCAACCCCTCTATTTCTATCATAAAGTGGGTTGCCTTCTGTAATCTCTTTTGATTCAACTTTTGTTTTATTCCTGCCCATCGCATCCCGAATTCTGTCCGCAAAAGATTTTTTTGTTGTGCCAAGCTCACGGTCAATTTCCTTACCAGTTCCTTTGAAATCCTTTCTCTCAGCTTTAGCCAATGCCTCTCTCTCTTTAGCCGCAGCTTTTGCAGCTTTTTCTTGCTCAGCCCCTTGTGTTTTTTTCTGGTCCTCCATTACCTTATGCAATCTTTCTGCAGACTTTTGCTCCATTTTCAATTTTTCTGCAGATTGTTTTGCTACTTTTGCTTCGAATTTCGCAGCTTGTCTTTCACGTTGCTCAGCTGCTTTTTGTTCGTTAACTTGCATTTTAGCCAAGCCACTTTCTAAAGTCTTAGTAATTGTCGAAGACATTTTATCTATCTCAGCATCTCGCTTAGATTTTTCTTTCTCTCTGGCTGCGCGTTCTTGTTCCTCTCTTGCTTTATTAGCAGCTTCTGTTTTAGCTTGTTCAGCAGCTTGCTTAAATTCTTCTTTTATTTTTGGAGTGTTTTGTTCGTTAATTTTTTCGATTACAGCTTTTGCACTAATACTTTCTTTGCCTCGAGTAAATTCCGAATTGCTACTTCGTGATTCTTCAAATTTTTTAACTTCTTCCATAAGGTTAACGTGAGCGCTGTTATTAGGATCTAATTTTTTAATTGCCTTCCCTACGGCTTCAACTGCATTATCAACATTATCTTGTTTATTTGATCGGCGTGCATCCCCTAAATCCTTATATGCCTTTTGGAATTCTGCGGCACTCTTATCGTTAAATTTCATAAAAACCCCATATATATAAATTTTGAATCCTACACACAAGTGTACGCGCGCAATTACTAACAAATCGTTAATTTTTCAAAATATTTTTAGAGATGGCAATTTAATACAAGCTAACATAATATAACCTATGCATACTTTAAGTACGGAAGATGGCTGAAGATCAAGATAATGCCCAGAAAACGGAAGAACCCACGCAGAAAAGGATTGACGACGCCATAAAACGTGGGCACATAGCGTTTTCCAAAGAAGTTACCAGCTTTATAATGCTTTCTTTGCTGACCATTTTTGTCATTTGGCTTTCTCCAGCCCTTATGAAATCGGCTAATTTAAGCCTATCTCACTATATAACCCAGCCACATAACTTCGAAATGGATTTCGATGGCGATGATTTATTAAGACTTGCCATCAAAATACTAGCTGATGTCGGCTATCTGTTATTTATACCTTTCGCCATTTGTATTCTTGGCGCATTTATTGGAAGTTTTTTGCAAAATGGAATCATCTTTTCTCCCGAAGCTATTTCTCCTGACTTAAGCAAAATCTCTCCTCTTTCAGGTTTTAAAAGAATTTTCTCATTTAGATCGGTTGTCGAATTAATTAAAGGATTGATAAAAATTTCTTTGGTTAGCTTCATTGTTTATATGGCCATAAAAAATGATTTAGACAGTATCAAAATACTTCACGAGCTTAACTTTGCTGGAATTCTGTCAGTTTTATCTAAGTTGGTTGCAAAATCACTTTTTGCAATTTGTGGTGTCATGGCTGCTATTGCTGCATTTGATTATTTTTATCAGCGCATGGAATATTTGAAAAGTTTGCGTATGACAAAGCAAGAAGTAAAAGAAGAGATGAAGCAAACCGAAGGAAGCCCAGAAATAAAAGCTAGGTTAAGATCTATAAGATTAGAACGCGCAAAAAAACGTATGATGGCAGCCGTTCCCAAAGCAGACGTTGTTATCACTAACCCAACTCACTATTCCGTCGCCCTGAAATATGACGCGACTAAAATGCAGGCTCCTCAAGTTGTCGCCAAAGGTGTTGATAAAGTCGCTCTTCGAATTCGTGAAACTGCTAAAAAACACAAAGTTCCACTGGTCGAAAATAAATTGCTAGCAAGATCTTTATATGAATCTGTAGATCTTGAAGATTTCATACACGTTGAGCACTATGAAGCCGTCGCTAAAATTATAAGTAAAGTAATGAACTTGGGAAACAGATTTAAGAATTAGGTGTTTTAGTTTAAATTTAATCTTACTTTGCAAAGAAACCATTTCTTAGCTAGATGCTGAACCAAGTTCAGCATGACAGAAAGGGAAAAATGGTCATCCCGAATTTAGTTCGGGATCTGCTTCTTCTAGATACTAAAACAAGTGCAACACAAGAATATAGAGAAAATCCCCTGCACTAACTTCTTAAATATTTTTGTCATTCCCACGAAAGTGGGAATCTAGTTTTTAAAAAGTCTGGATCCCCGATTTCTCGGGGATGACCAAATGAAGGATATAAACTACACTATCTGTCGGCGAATCTTCGAACCCCTACAATTTATACCACTAAACTACTCCCTACCCTTACCTTTCTTCTCTTGTTTTTCCCTGTATTCTTTCATCTTTGCTTGCACTTCTTTAAACTTTTCTTTTAGCTTAATGGTGTCAATTATTTCAGAATGTCTTGCTTCTAGCTGAGCTCTTACACTGGGTTGAGGAGGAAACTGCGATTCATCAACTTCTTGTATTGCAGTCAACTTAGTACTTGAAGTACTGCTTGTGCTACTTTGCGCAGGCTCAAACCCTTCTGTATTATGTTTTTTAATAGTTTTTTGCTTTGCTAAAATCTTATCAATACCACAATTCATTTCGAAAGTACGTGCCATATCCTCAAAAAGCACTTCAATAAATGTTAACTCTGCAATATTAACACCATTCCTTCCTTTAAATTGCTTTGCGAGATCGTTATTTAACTTCTCCCAGCCTTCTTTAAGCTCAATTGATATGGCTCGCCTCGTCTCGAGATTCTCAATACAAGCAATTTTGTTATCTAATTCCTCTTTTATTTTGTTAATCGCAATATAAAAACCTCTCTGTTCATTAGGAGAAGCTTCCTTACCACGCTTTACCCATAAATTTCTTGCGTCTTTATAAGCTTTTAAGAAATCATTTTCAGTTTGATGCTCAAACATATTAAAAGGCTCTTCAGGAACAGAAAAACCTGCACTACTTGTACTTACAGCTTGCGATGTTGTAGCCGATGCAGAAGAACTACTAACTTCTATTTTCTTTTGTGGTAAACCTTTCAACTTGTCCTTACTTTCAATGTAAATTGTATTCAGAATTCTGTAGTCTTCTGTCGCCACCCTTTTGACAATTTCTAAATCACGAACCCAACTATTAAACATAGCGTCTAATTCTTTAATATAAGCTTCCTTAACATCTTGATCAGCGGTTGTTTTTTCAAGCTCTTGTTTAAAAGATTCTTTCGGAGCAGCAAGTACTCTCATCGCTGCAGCTTTTTGCTCATTATCTGCCCGAGTATTCTTTAGCGTAGATATTGCATTTAACGCCTGTATTTTATCTAAGTCTCTCACGATCACCCCACCCCACTTGCTTGATTTTATGATACCATAAAAATCAGGCCCACACTATACTCAAGATTTTTCTAAAATCTCAATCAGCCTTCGCAACAAATGGGGAAATTGGGTTAAAAATACTTTTAAATCACTCAGAGCCTGTTTTATCCTGTGCTTAAATCCAAAATTTTCGTTAGCCCAGTCCTTAATCCAAGGCTCTGCTAACTTCCACATATTCACTTCAGGATATAGCTCCATCCCTACTCCCTCAATGGTCAGTATTGTCTTCTGTAGCAACATAAATTGCACTTGCGCAACCATTTCAAAATTACTCGACAACTCTAGCAACTGCTTTAAAAGCTTCCCAATTGAGATCTTGTTTACTGGCTGTCCAACTATTGGCTCGCCAATGCTTCGACATGCTAGAGCGAATTTTTCCCTATCTATGTGCGGCGGAACAATACCAGCTTCAAAATGCAAATCCGCAACCATTCTATAGTCTTTTTGTATAAAAGCATAAATAACTTTGGCGATAAAAGTTTTATCTTTTTCATTCATCGTTCCCATTATGCCAAAATCAACCAAGACTATATCACCATTCTCATCAACAAATATATTTCCTGGGTGTAAATCAGCATGGAAAAACCCATCTCGATAAGCTTGATTAAAAAAAGTTATTGCTAACTTCTTCGAGACTTCTTCTAAATCATGCCCAGCATTTATCAAAGCTTTATTATCCGTAATAGGCGTACCCGAAACCCAACTTGTAGTTAAAACTTTTTCTGAAGTCAGATCCCAATAGACTTTGGGAATGACTACCCCAGTATCATTCTTACAATTTTCTCTCAGCTTATCTGCACATGCAGCTTCAAACCTTAAATCCAATTCATTTCTAACAATCTCAGATAGGGTTTGCACCACCTCTTTAAACCTAAACCTGTGTGAAGTTTTTAAGAAAAATGTCACACACCTGGTAAAAAATTCAAATAACTCTAAGTCTTTTGCAAATCGCTTTTTAATTTGCGGGCGCAAAACCTTAACTGCCACTTCTTCATCATTAACTGTTACAGCTCTATGAACTTGCGCAATAGAGGCGGCCGCCACTGGAACTGATTCTATATGCGAAAAAAGCAAATCGATGTTGCCATTAAGCTCTGCCTCTATTATCTCTCTGGCTTCAGGGAATTTAAAACTTGGTAACTTGTCTCTAAGACGCGAGAGTTCTTCGGAAATAACATCACCAACAAGATCTGCTCTGGTTGACATTATTTGCCCTAACTTTATAAAGCTGGGTCCGCTTCTTTGCAGCCAAAATGTGAGCCTTCTACCAAAAACTTTTTGGGCTTTTATAATTGCAGATTTGGAACTATTCGTTTTTTCATATATCACCATAGCCAAATAAGCTGTGGGAATGCCATACACAAAACATCTAATAAACAACTTAATTAGTCTAAAGAAATTTACGACTGAGTTCAGCATTCGGAACTATTTCACCTTTCTCCAAATTCTGCGCTTAGCAAGGTAGAAAATTGCTGTGAAAATGGCCATAAATATAACAGCTTTAACGCCCATACCCTTTCTTTGCTCCATTTCAGGTTCCGCAGCCCATTGCAAGAAATTCACAACATCCTTAGACATCTGGTCTATTGTGGGATTCGTTCCATCTGTATACTCAACTTGCCCATCTTTAGTTAATGGTGGGATCATTGAAAACTGTCTACCACCATTTCCGTAATACGGATTATAATGCATATTCTCCCCTAACTCGAACCCTTCTGGTGCTTTTTCATAACCAGTTAACAAGGAATATACGTAGTTTGCCCCATCTTCGCGCGCTTTTATAATCAAAGATAAATCTGGTGGTAATGCGCCGTTGTTATTTGCCGCTCTTGCAGCCTTCTCATTAGCATAAGGAGATGGGAACCTATCAGAAGGCTTCGCTGGGCGCTCAAACATTTCTCCTTCATCATTCGGACCATCTTGAACATTGTAACCAGCCGCAATGGACTTCACTTCAGCCTCGGAAAACCCAATCTCTTGCAAGTTCCTAAAAGCAACCCTCTTCAAAGAATGGCAAACCGAGCAAACTTCTTTATAAACCTTAAAACCGCGTTGAATAGCTTGCCTATCAAATGTTCCAAAAGCCCCTTCAAACTGCCAATCAACCCTCTTTGGGTGCTCTTTATCTGTTGATGCGAATGCTACTGAAGAAGCACAAATTAATATTGAAGCAATTATCTTTTTCATATCAAATGGAACGTTTTATATATCCTCAAGAGTTAGAAGAAACTTGGATATTTGTCAATGTCATCTTGATATTACTAAGCCTTAATTGATCCATCGTTAACTATTTTGTTTACTATTTTTACCAAGGACTTATAATTCATATATATAGCGCATGTAGTGCATTTGATGAAAGGAAAAGAAACAACGCAAGATTTAAACACATTTGAAGATGATTCTTCACTTGTAAAGCCTGACTTTAGCTCATCTGAAATCAATCCTGAAGAGCTAAAGAAGCATGTCGCAAACTTTAGAAAACAGCTGGAAGAAAAGAAAGACAGAATCTCAGAACTAAACAAAGAGACTATTCAAACAATCGAGGATGAGAAAAAATCAAAAGAACCTTCTCAGGCGATGACATTAGGCGAACGCCTTGTGTCAAAAGGAATTATTTCTCAAGATCAGCTGGAAATTGCATTAAAAGAGCAAAGGGAATCTCAAATTAAAAAAGAGTTGGGAACTATCCTTGTAGAACTGAACTTCATTACCGATACAATTTTATCACAAGAATTATCTGAAGCTTCAGGGGTAAAGTCTGTAGATCTACGCTCAATGGCTTTGGACACAGAGCTAATTAGAAGAATCCCTAAAACCGTTGCTGCACAGTATAAAATCATCGCTTTATCCCTTCAAAACGACGAGCTTATAGTTGCAACTTCTGACGTTTATAACGTGCTTGCAATCGACCAAGTAAAACGCCATTTCCACAGAAATCTCAAAATTGTACCGGTATTTGCCAATGACTTCCAAATTACTGAAGTCATTGACCAATATTATGACTATGAAATGAATATGTACGGCATCATTAAAGAAATTGAAACTGGTGATGTCAAATATACAGGGCAAGAAGAAGGGTATGTCAACCCAACTGTTCGTTTAGTAGATTCAATCTTCATAGATGCGGTAAAACAAGGGGCATCTGATATACACTTCGAGCCAGAAAGTGAATTCGTAAGATTACGCTACAGAATAGACGGTCGTTTAATACAGATCATCAGCTTCCATAAGGACTATTGGTCAGCAATTGCAGTACGTATCAAAATTTTGGCTGGTATGAACATCGCCGAAACCAGAAACCCTCAAGATGGTAGGATTACCTATACCATCATGGGAAGAAAAGTGGATTTCAGGATATCAACCATGCCAACGGTGTATGGTGAGAACGTCGTTTCACGTATTCTTGATAAAAGCCGCTCTCTAGTTGCACTATCTGAGCTAGGATTAAGCGATAGAAACTCAAGCTTATTAAAAAGACTTCTAAAAAGACCCGAAGGCGTGATTATTGTAACTGGTCCTACTGGTAGTGGTAAAACCACAACTCTTTATTCTGTACTCTCATACATCAACTCCATGGAAACTAATATTATGACCCTGGAAGATCCAGTGGAATATCAGCTTCCAGTAATCCGTCAAAGCGCTATCAGAGAAGGTACGGAGATGACCTTTGACAACGGAATACGAACCATGATGAGACAAGATCCTGACATAATATTCGTCGGTGAGATTCGTGACGCAGAAACAGCTAGTATGACAGTACGTGCTGCGATGACTGGTCACCAAGTGTTTACAACTCTTCACACCAATGACGCATTGGGCGCAATTCCAAGGCTGATGGATATAGGAGTAAAAGGTTCATTACTTTCAGGGACCATAATCTGCTCTATTGCACAACGTCTAGCCAGAAAATTGTGTAGCTCTTGTAAAGAGAAGTACGTCCCTTCTGCCGATGAGTGCAAAGTATTAGGTCTAAATCCAGTATCACCTCAGCCACTTTATAGACATAAAGGATGCAACAAATGTTTCCACACTGGCTACAGAGGAAGGGTTGCTTTATATGAAATCTTAGCAGTTGATAAAGAACTCGATGATATGATTTACAGAGAAGCATCAAGGAAAGAAATGTTAAACTATGCGCTATCTCAGGGATATGTGCCAATGTCAGAAGATGGTATTGAAAAAATCAAATTAGGAATCACAGATCTAGAAGAAGTAGTTGGGACAATCGATATGACGGAGAAGTTAAAAGATGTCAATTTATTCTTATAAAGCACTTACTTCAGATGGCGAAGTCGTCAAAGGTAGGTTACCTGCCAATAGCGAAGCCGAACTCGAAAGCAAACTAAAACAATCTAACTTAGATCTAATCTCTGCATCCGAAGTGAGATCTGTTAACATCAATCTCTTTGGTAGCGTCACTCTTGAAGAAATAATATTGATCTGTATCCACCTCCACCACTTAGAGGAAGCTGGTGTGCCGCTACTTGATTCAATTGCCGACCTCAGAGACACCGCTGAAAATCCAAAATTAAGACACATAATGATGGATTTATATGATGCCCTAAAAAATGGTAAAACTTTCTCTCAAGCACTTGAAGCTCACCCTAAAATCTTTGACAAAATCTTTGTTGGACTTATTAAGGCTGGCGAAAGAACTGGTAATTTCGCAGAAGTGTTTAGTCATCTAGAACACCATTATAAATGGGTGATGGTATTGAGAGCTAAAATCAAAAAAGCAACTTATTACCCTATATTCCTACTATTCTTAATGATGGGCGTAATAGCTCTAATGATGATTTTCGTAATTCCAAAACTAACTGTTTTCTTACTATCTCAAAATATCGAATTACCTCTTTATACACGCGCACTTATAGCTATGTCCAAATTCGTTGCAGAATACTGGTTGGCCATAATTTTAGTCCCAATAATAACGTTTGTAGCTATTAAAGTATCGCAGCGAATGTCGGAGAAATTCTCATATCTTGTGGATTTGGCTTTTATCAATTCTCCCGTAATTGGAATTGTAATTAGAAAAATTGAAATCGCACGATTTTGTCACTTCTTCGCCATAACATACAAAAGCGGTATTGGCATCTTAGAGTGTCTAGATGCCTCTGCAGACGTAGTTAAAAATCGCGTAATTAAACAAGCAATTGGGCGGATGAGGAAAGACGTAATGGATGGAAAAAGGCTTACAGAATCTCTTATGCTCACTGGAGAGTTTCCTCAATTAGTTATTAGAATGTTTAAAGTAGGTGAAGACAGCGGTAACTTAGATAATGCTCTTAAAAACATCAACCTGTTCTATGATGCCGAAATTAACTCATCTGTAGACAACATGGTTGGTGTACTTCAACCAGCTTTAACCATTATGATGGGTGGGTTAATGATGTGGATTACCATCTCTGTATTCGGCCCAATATACGGAAGCTTCGGCAACGTCGGGAAGTAGTGTCTGTAAAATTTAACAAATATTTAACATATTAGCCATTTATTTCGGCGTATAATGCAATTCTAATACAATTTAAGAATTAGAATGGAAAAAGTATACAGCGCCTTATTTCAATACACCATAGCACATTATTATGAATTCGGCC
>JACCDG010026596.1_pt1 | contig 11228 bp, 14 predicted proteins | sample 7442471 | NCBI WGS metagenome assembly JACCDG01 (sample SAMN15323444, study PRJNA562643) | freshwater metagenome | isolation source: river surface water | place: USA:Blue River Watershed | collected 2017-08-17
TCCCAGCAATACATCAGTTTTACCTCGTCCTGATTTACCTTTGGCAACCCCAGCTCAACCTTCTACTAACAATACTTCTGTTGTACCTCGAAAAGACTTGCCTGTTGTGCCTACTACTTCTACCCCGCCACCTCCCAGCAATACATCAGTTTTACCTCGTCCTGATTTACCTTTGGCAACCCCAGCTCAACCTTCTACTAACAATACTTCTGTTGTACCTCGAAAAGACTTGCCTGTTGCGACTGCCCCCAGGGTCCCAGAAAAGGAAAAAGACGAAAATGCCCTTGCTGCCCCTCGAACAGCAGAAAACACAGTAGTGCCTCGAAACGAACAAACTTCCGTAGTCCCAAAACAAGATTTACCCCTTTCCAAACCTAGCCCTTTAGATGATCTTAACAAACAGCTTACCGAAAGAATTAAAAAGGTACAAGATGAAGCAGACACAAACAAAAAGGCATTAGATAAATTCAAAGGAGATTATGACAACCTTAAAAGAAAAAACCAAGAACTTGTTGCAAAAAACCGTGAACTTGATCTGCAGTTAAAAGATACAAATAATAAGAAAGACGCCACAGATAAAAACATAAACAAGTTAAACAATGACATGGAAAAATATAAAAAAACAATAGAAGACAAAGACAGAGAAATCCAAGAACTCAGAAACGCGACATTAAGACCGCCTATACCACTAGATATCGTAAACAAGTTAAATGAATTCGAAGGTTTAAAAAAAGAGTACGAAACAAAACTGGAGCAAAAAGAAAAGGAAATTCAAGAAGCCAAAAAAAAAGCTGAAGAAGAAACGGACAGATCAAAAGACGAAGACAACCAAAAAGAAATTAATTTGTATAAAAAGGACAAAGAAAACTACGAGGGGATAATCAGACAATTAACTTCGAAGTTGAATGCTAAAAATGAAGAAATTAACCAAATAGCACTTAACAGACCAAAAGAATTACCACCGGATGTGGCAGACAGAATTAAAACTCTAGAAGACCAAAGAAATCAGGCAATCGAAGCCAACAATCATGCGTATTTAGAACTGGAAGCAGCCAGACGCGACAGACAAAATCTGGATAATAAACTTGCTGAATATGAGACGGCGCTTCGTGGCATGCAAACCCAGCTTGCTAATGTCGATCCAGGGTTGCCTCAAAAATACCAAGAACTTTTCTTACAACACAGTCAACTCTCACAACAGGCGATATATCTTGACAATCAGACAAGACAACTGCAAGAAATTCTACGTCTCAAAGAAAACGAGATAAACAACACAGCAAATGAAAGAGACAATCTCAATAATGCGCTGAGGGCTCTGCAACAGTCACCAGAGGTCGAAGGTTCGAAAAACACTATCAATGCTTTGTTGTCTCAAACTGATATGCTGAATGGAAAATTACGAGAGAAAGAAGAAGAAGCGAACCGAACCAGAGAGCAGTTGAAAAACCAAGAAACACTGCTAGCACAATATAACAACCAGCTTGTTGAACTTAATAACAGACATACAAATTTTGTTAAAGAATCAGAACAAAAACAACGCGAATATCAATTGCAAGTGGAAAAAGAAAGAGAAAAAGCATCTGAAGAGATGAGAGAAACATACAAAAAAGAATTGCAAAAGCTCGAACAGCGTTTATTAAAAGATTATGCAGAAAAAAAAGAAGGTGCGCTGGCAAATTACGAAAACGAGAAAGAAAAACTTAAACAAGATTTAATGGAAAAACAAAGCAAGATTTTGGATCTTGTAAAATTACAAGAAGATTTGAAGAGTATTTTGACTCAAAAAGATGTCGATATACATGATATTTCAAGAAAGTTGAAAGAATTGGAAAAAAAATTTGATTTGACTGCATCACAAAGAGACGAACTCAATTTGCGAGTCGACGCTTTTCTCAGAGAAAGGCAAAAAATAGAAGCCGACAACAATGCGATGTTAGCGAGAAATAAAGAACTAGAAAGAATGGCCGCCCAACAAAAAGAAAACGAAAACAAGAAAAACAAAGAGATAGAGAAATACCAGAAGCGTGCAAGGGAACTTGAACATGAATTAGAAGTCGCTTTAAAAACTAACGAAGAGAGTCTTGGTCAAAACGCAGAGCTAAGCGACCGCTTAAAGCAGACGAGTGAGAATCATAGAAGCTTAGAAGCATTCAAAGAAGCTATTAGGACAGGCACTTTATCTGTAGCAGATCTTGATATCATAGGAAAAAACCCGACGATACAAAAATTACTCGAAAATAATGAAACTCTGGAGGTAAAGTTAACACGGTTAGAAAACGAAAAACGTAAGGTCGACGAAGAGCTCGAAAATCAAGCATTAGCAATAAGAAACAAAGAACAACGTATAAGAGAGCTCTCAGAAAGAGCGAGTTATCTTACAAGGCAACTGGCAATTACTAAGAAGGGCCCTTTAAATAATATGATTCAAGAAAATTTAAATCAGACTCTTACAAAGAAGAGAAAAATATCAGATGACGTTTCTGACGCGACAGCAGAACTCGTCGAAAGAGGGGCCAGACATATAACCCATTCGAATGCACATTTTAATAGGGCAAACGACTTAACCGACAACAAAGGAATAGTAAATCTGGCCCAACAAATTTACGAAGGAAATGTGGATTCAGTAAATGGCATTCTTAGAGATACACCAGTGCAGTTCCGACCGAGAGAAGATAATGTTTTTATGCAACCAGAAGTTATATCAAATATTAAAGAAGAAGAAGAAGAAGAAAAAATGGAAACAGACGAGAATCAAGTTCCTAGTGTCCGCGACCCAAAGGATATGTCATACGGAGAATTTAAAGAAAGCCAAAAGGACAGCGGTAAGACAGAAGAGCAGATTATAGCTGAATACGCAAGAGCAATATACAAACCGGACACTTCAGGGGCAAGTTCTAAAACCGACACTGCTGCTCTCATAGCAAAAATCAAAGAAGTAAATACCAGATGGCGTGCAGGAGAAATAACCGCTGAACAGAGAAATGCTGAAATTGACGCGTTTCGAACAGGAAAGGGAATATCTGGCACGGCATCAGCGGCCGTGCCAGCTAGAGCAGCAGAGGACTTAACCATGGACAGTATCAATGAAGCCACTGCTATGTCTATGGCAGAAAGAAGTAACGTTGTAAGTGAGAACGCGACAGAAGAACAAACAAAAAACACAGTTGAAGAGAATAGACGCGACGTACTTGCAATGACACAGGCTAAACTAGAGAATGAAATATTACCTCGAGATGCTGTTCTCAAATTCAAACATGATTGGAGTCTTATGAAAAAAGGGGCAAACGGGTTTGAACAGCTCACTAGAAACGCTGAGGAATTTTTAAAGCTTGAAGATAACAGAAAAACTGGCATGAACCTTAGATACGGCAGATCTGTTGACCCAGAGAAGAACAACCTTACTAATTTTTTAAGATTTGTCAAGCAATACAAAGACAAACCCAACGATTTTAAAATACAGGATGTAAGTAAATTTCAAGTGGAAAAGGCGATGAATGATGCTGCTGAAGAAGCAGAAAAAGAGAAAGGGCAAGCTTCTACTAATGACCCTAAGACAGACTCGGTTTACTGGGGACAACGACTCTTTGGTAGATTATCACGCTTGTCCCTCGAGAAAAAATCAATAGCAAACGGCGCTGCAATATTTTACAAGATTACTTCAGGTAAAAAATAAAAGCTTTTTTTTTAAAAGATACGCAACCGAATATCCATAAAAGGTGATCCGAAGAACCTAGAACAAATTAATTAGTAAAGTATATATATATAACAATTAGTACTTTTGTTCTAGGTTCTTCGGATCACCTTTTATAGTAAATAATCTAATATCTGGTTCTTCATAGAAAAAAAAAGATGAAAGAGTGTTTATTGTGTAATAAAACTTTGAGTTCTTATCACCAGACCTTTTCGATGTGCCCTGATTGCCATCTCAAAAATAGGCTCCTACCCTTGCAGGTTGACGAAAAAAGAGAAGGTACAGACCGAATAAAATGGCTCCTGATGTCAAAAGAGTGCGCTGAGATGACCAAATACCGCGGCCTGAGGTGCCCGTTTCCGGCGCAGCTGCCGTTTGAAGTGCGTTGGCCTGTTCAAGATAAGTAGAGCTTTCTTTTCCGCCTCCGTATTCCATGATTAAGCTCGCTATAACAATGATTTATTAGAGAAATTTTCCTTTTTAAAAAATCAAATATTGTTTTACTTTTCTTTAGTTATATAGTCCAGTTGATGGTGTTTGTCGTGGCTAGACTCGTCCTCTGTCCGTGTAGATAAAAAACATCTCACGCAAATCTGTCGTTCAGTGGGATTAAACGAGCTGTCACATTGATAAAAGGTGGTGTTTATGTGTCTATGACAAAAGTCACAGTATCCAGGATTATTCACGGTAGACATTCATAGAAAACCTTTTTAGACTCTTTTTATTACATGTTAAAACACGATGACTTGGAACTTTTCAGGCCTTGACGGGTCATAGTCATATATAAAATTGTGTTCTTTTGAAACCTTCCTTGCCAAATAGTCACTTGGTAAATCTACAGCCATTGGCTCGGGCGGAGGGTAAAAATGACGAAAACTAAAAAAGAATTTATCATAGAATTCGTCGCGTTTGCAAAAGGTGCACTGAGGGAATCCGTTCTTTTCATGGACAAGAGAACTGTCACATACAAAAAGGCCGTCACATTCCCCGCAATAAAAAGTCACTGTTTCATTCATTTCATTCGATTTTTATAGAAACAGATTAGAATTTATTATAAAAGATTTTCGGGATTTTGCGCCTTTTAACTGCCCTGTGAATTGTCTCTTGAGAGCACGCTCTTTTCTTTGAAGGGGAAGGAGAACACGTGACAAAGCCCATTCCTGAGTCTTCTTCAGGCCTTATAGCTTCTTCAATTTCTTCGACTTCTCGCGAAAGATTAATGCTCCATCTGTTGAGCCGGTCTTTTCTCTCTTGTAGGTCGCTTTTAAGTTCATTATTGAGGCTCAATTTGTCGAGCCAGTCTTTTCTCTCTTGTAAGTCCTTTTGAAGTTCTTTTTTTTCATCGATTATCGAAGCAAGACGTTTTTCTTCCGCGGATATTTTCAATAGAATGTCGTTGAGGCGCTTTTCGGCTTTGTCGCGTTGGGCGTGGTAAACTTTAAGTTGTTCTAGAGCTTTCATTTCTTGCCTGAGTCTTGATTTCAGTTTCCTCTGAATTTCCCAGATCATGTCGGTGATGAAAAGAAGAGGAAAACTGAACAAAAGACCAGATTATATATGCTTGGCTTTGTCGTGTTTGCCTGCAGTCAATCAAAATGCTTTTATATGAGTGGTCCATATCATTTTGATTGGGATACGGGGTGAGTTCATGACGTCACAGTGTGACGCTCCTTCCTTATAAGGCACAATTATCAACGTGGCATGCTATGGTTGGTTATCATTTTGATTGAGGGGTGGGGCGAGTGCAGTCGCCAGCTATATAACCCCACCAAATTTCTCACTTTTACTCACTAACGAAAACTCGTGGCCAAAGATGTCTTTCTACTGTTATCAATGCCAGACAGTCTTTTACTGGGACGACTTTGTTATCGATGAAAAAAAGCGAGCTCAACTGGAAGAAGAAGAGGTATTGAACCATGTGGCGACATATCACGGATGCGAATGCCACGATGTAACTCGTGGCCACGACTGTGAATTCCCTTTTATTGTGCGTTTGTTCTTGTACGACCTAAAGGAATATGCTTATTACGATCCCGAATTATCACAATGGAGATGGTATCCAAGACCGCTTACCTCTCAGAATCCACAACGATTGATGACTCCTTCTTACGGAATAGGATTGAATTATTTCCCGATTCCTCTCAATAGACATATAATGTCACAAAACGAATTCGAGTATCATATTCATTGGTTCTATCCTCATCTTTGCCGTGATATAAGAAGAAGAAAAAGACATAGAAAAAACGAAGTCCAAAAATTGTTGGATTCCTCGTATTTATACAGAGGAGAAATGACATATAAAAGGATGCGAAAATAATAAAATAATCTAAACTATTAAAAGCACCATTATGAGTGGTTACTGTTTGAAGTGTAAAAAAAAGATTTCGTTTGAAGGGAACGAAAAGGACAAGTTCTTAAAGGGCAAATGTCCGCAGTGTGGCGCCAACATGAGCGTGTATGCTAAAAAATCCAAACATTCGTCAGATCAAAAAGAAAACATTGCTCCTCAAAGAGCAGACCTCTCTTCTTTTCCTACAGTTTACCAACTGGACGAATGGGATTTCAATTCCTCTAATAGCGGAAGGAGAACAATAGGTTTCTAAGATGACCACGATAGAATTCGAAGATTTAGGAATCATAGAAAGCACACCTCAAACAAAGGAGACCATGTCGAAGTTTTCAGCATACCTCATCACTTTAAACTCAAATAAAGTGTCTTCTGACGCGCACAGTGACAAACAGTTAGATGCATGTTTAAAAAACGCTTTGAAAGAATGTTTGTCTCGCGATAACTTTGAAAAATATCTCATTAAATTGAAGCCTGGCCCCATCGACCACATCTTTATACGTGTCCAAGGTGAAGTGGGTCACCATCCCAAGGGAAAGAGAGTGCATGTTCACGCCGTTGTCGAGATAGAGCACCACTCCAAGATTCACCTCAACTACAAGACTTTCATGGAGTGTCTTAGGTCTTCTTACAAAAAGCTTTGTCCTGGTGCCAAAAATCCTTACATCAACATACAGCGAGTTACCTCCCAAAAAATGCTAGAGCAGTATCTCACGAAAGGAGGACTCGATAAAAAGAAAGCTTAATTGATTCTTAGGGTTTGAAAAGTTTGTTGGTCTTGAAGGCCATGATAGCAATCATTTCTACTAGCTCTTGAGGTAATATCCTCCTTAGCCAACACAAGACTTGCAATCTGATCCTTTGTTTTTCTTTGGTTGTTTTTGATTTCCAGAATTCAAACACGTTTGCTAACACAAGACGGTCGTGTTCAACGAATCTATTAAACATAGTGTAATAATAGAAACTGGCTCTTGACTTTCCATGGCTCCAACGGTGCTTGTTTAACCATTTAGCCTTGATTTCTATGTCTGCTCTGATAATCGCCATACATTTTTTTCGTTTTGCTAATTTAAATTTTTCTCTTATATATTCGGGTTCGTACCATTGATATCTACTCATTTCTAAACAGAAAACAACAAAGTTTCGATATGGTGTTGTGGTTTCTCACAGCTGGGATGCTTGCTATGGCGGCGTCTGTTAAAGCCAACTCTATTACTCCTGAAACTGTCGGTAACTTAGGAGTGGAAGCCTCTGGTGCACCAACGGAATTATACAGGGATCCCTCCAAATTCGGATTCAAAAGCATTTTGAAAACGCATTTGCCTTTCAATCCTAGGGAAGACTTGAAAAATTTCCCGCCCGATTACTATTTGTTAAAAGATCCGGAATACACGAAAAGATACGAGGAAAACGTCGAAGAAAAACTGTTTGAGCCTTCTTACGGAGTCGGAAGTCTGATGTTTGGTTCTCCTTACTTGAATGTGGGAAACAAATTTGGTTCCGACCTCATCAAAAAGGTTCCAAACTTCAACCCTTGGGAAGTCTAAAGCGTGTTCTCACACATGCTACACGACTTTTTCATCTGGGAGAACAACATCCCTTACCCTCGACTTCTTTACAACGTAAAAGACTGGACGGACGCAGTCAACAACCACCCGCTCCCTCACAAGAAGCTTATATGGGAGCTGATTTTGGTGGTGGCCAAACACGGCGAGCGGATTGAGCCGAGACCCTTGCAGGTCGCCTGGGGGTTTATCCGCGGACTCTCCGAATTTATGATTTCTAATTTACAGTGAGCACATTAACTCTTTTTAAACATGTCTGGTGTCGCGCCTGATTCCATTGACGGTCCGGACGCCCCGAACGTGGGGCGTGAAAAATATAGGAAGATGGCAGACAAAGTAGATTCCGCAGTTAACAGCTTCGGAAACCCTCCTGCTGTGGCTGTTACACCTGCCAACGTCAACGCTACATCCGCTTTTTCGGCTTATCCCAGCACTCTCTATACCACAGACCCTCAACGAGATAGAAGATATAATCTCAGACAACAGCTCGTCGAACCAAACGGTGTTGTGCCCGGTGTCGGCCTTGCTACGGTAGGTGAAGATTATTTTGATTATATCAGTGATAAAGCAAAACAAACACAACTCGCACAATTTCGTGCGTGGTTGTTGGGTGAGGTTATTGATACCAGCACCCCTGAGAAAGCAGAATACTGGAAGGGTAAGTTTCCAGAGTTATTCAAAGACAAACAAGACCTCTTGGAACGGCAGATGGACCTTCACAAGCAATTTGCTCTCATCCAACTGAGAGGACCTCAAGACATAGATGATTTTTATCTTGTCTGGGCCAAACAACAGGGACTTGTCAACCTTCCGAATGTTGCTCCTTGGGATCCAAAGTTTGTCCCACAAGAAAAAGACTTGTACAAAGGACTCTTCAATCTCAAGCGGTTCTTCCCAGAGCGAAACCAGCCCTGGTCATGGAGATTACCCTTACTTAACGCAGGACCCGGTTCATCGAACGTCGACACGTTCGGTGCTCCGATCTATACACAGAAAGGCAGACTCGGACGTTTAACACAAGAACTCGGAACACTTAGAGGGCCAGTGTAATCCTCGAGATGTTAATTCTAATTTCTTTTCTTTATTGACAGACAAACAAAAAGCATGGAAGTGTTACTGGCAGCCACCGACCGCGCAGAACAGCTGTTCGACAGCCTGGGCCTAATGTCAGGACCCCTTTCTCCTCTTCTTCGCGGCGCTGTTTCATTTGGACTAACTTCTCTCGCAGTCTGGGCGTTCCGCCCCGAGCTCTGGTTCTACGAAGACGGGAGCCCGCGGCCGTGGGCGTACACAGACCCGCAAAAAGGCTCAGCTGTGATCCCTTGGTGGTCCTTGCCCCTCCTCGTGGCTTTTTTCATCGGCAATTTTGTATAAAGTCATTGAATAAACGCATCTCGCTCTTTTATCGGAGTCATGTCACAGTTACACTTTGATGTTAAAACACTGACAGCCACGATGTTGGCTTTGATTTTTACCCCTGGAAGCTTGAGGTAGGGTCTGTACGTGGATCTGAAGTCGCGGAATTTCATCGGGTTGAAGGTAGCCTGCCATGTAGCCTCAGGTATTTGATAGATTGAATGAAACTCTTCGTTTATCGGCAACACCACGAGTCTAATAGGCTCGTTCGAAATGGCAGAGTCTTGTTTGGTTAAAATGGTCGCGTTGTCTCCCATTGTCTATATGGGATGGCTGATAATGAAATGCCCCTGTAACGTGCTAGTGAAATGTGAAAGAGTGAACTTTGCATATGCGTGGCTTTTAACGTCCGTTATTGCGCTTCGCGCCTTTTCAGACTGAAAAAAGATTTGTGTTTTCTTTTTTTTTTTTTTTTTTGTTTTTTGTTTTCTCAACGGCTTGCTGTTCTTTTAATTGCGGGTCCTTATGTCTGTTACTGACGCTGTCTGTTGTTACTGGTCTTTAGTTTTTCTTTCAATTCCAATATCTTTTATAATCGGTCCCTTTTTGCCTGAAATCTCTTTTAAAACTTTTATTATTATTGATCTTTGTCTCATCGGAGTAATCTTGGCGGTAGGAGGAGGGATTGTGGTTGACTATATCAAATCTGAAAGAGAAACATCAGACGAAGAAACTTCAGAAAAGAAATGACTATGTATGTATGTGTAGATCCTGCTTGGAGGACGTGCGCTTTCACTCTTATTCTTGTAGAAAAAGAAGAAAAAGAAAAACCATGTATACTTGCCACGCGCGTATTTGATATCACTGGTAAACTTGAAAAGTTTAAAAAGAAGTTTAAAAGGGAATGGTTACGAGAATACATCGACAGGCTTCGCATCAATCTGGATGAAATATGGAACAGCACCAGCACGGATATCTCTTACACAAAAAAAGTGGCCATCGTAGAAAAATCACTCGATAAAAACAAATCAACTGACAACGCCGATCTGGGGATCATTGTTGGGGCAATCGCGACTACCCTGTATAATCATTGCGCTGAAGTCCACTTGGTTCGCAACATGGACTGCAGGCGGTTTCTAAAAACATTGGACGGGAAGGACCTGAGAGCGCCAGACAGAAGCGCGCGAAAGGCAAGATCGATACACTACGCCAGAGAACAAATCGAGACGTTTACTTTTCAAAACCATCTTGATGCGCTGTCAATACAAATCATAGACCATACAGCAGACACGATTCTTTTGTTTAAATATTTCATTCAAAGCACAAAACAATAAACACAGGATGCAAATCGAGGTCAATTACAGAGTGTATAAATACTTTAGGAATTATTATAAACTCACTGAACTGGAACCGATAGCTAGATACACAACATGGAGTGATAAAGGTGTTGGTAACCTGTATTGCTTTACTGACATCTATTCCCCTGTTGTTAATAATATAAGAGATCCGTTTGGGGTAAAAGAACTCTTGAACGTTGATTACTACTTCGACGTAATAGGGCCTACAGCAATGATAATTCGCTTTATAGATGTGATGCTCGGCGCCTCGGATATCATCAAACTCCGAAGGGCTCAAAGGTTTATTCGGAAATTTCTAGACAGGAAAAGAGCTGAAAAACTCGCTATCATGGACCAAGTGTTTGAAAAATTTTATATTCCACCAGAACTGGCAGAAATCATTCTAAAGGAGGCAAAACTTCTGCTGTAGTTTGTGGCTCCTTGACTTTATTAAGGTATCTTCGCACTATATACAAGTTTTGTTCTGGAATCATATCATCTTCGTATATTCCTGCTCTGGGTTTACGGCGACGCACGTATATAGGCGCATATTGAATAACATCATCATGTTCTTCTTGTACAATAAAAGTTGCATATTCTGTCGATTTTTCGTGTAAATAATGATCTTTATAATGAGAGAATATCTCGTCCAATGCTGCTTTATAGGAACTAAAAAACGTGCGAGTAGGATTCAAAAAATAAGAGGGATGTTTTGTCTCTACTTGATATATATAGTCTTCCATGACTTTTGCGACGAAAAAAGAAAATTTAGATTATAAAAAAGAAAGAAAAATAAAGAAAAAGAAAAAGATACGCAACCGAATATCCATAAAAGGTGATCCGAAGAACCTAGAACAAATTAATTAGTAAAGTATATATATATAACAATTAGTACTTTTGTTCTAGGTTCTTCGGATCACCTTTTATGGTAA
>JACCDG011828535.1_pt1 | contig 11226 bp, 16 predicted proteins | sample 7442471 | NCBI WGS metagenome assembly JACCDG01 (sample SAMN15323444, study PRJNA562643) | freshwater metagenome | isolation source: river surface water | place: USA:Blue River Watershed | collected 2017-08-17
ATCGAGGCTGAATTTGTGGAGGACGAGCCAAAGGCGCAGTTGCCGAAGTCGTCGACTAAGGCGATTGCGGCGAAGAGCGAGGAAAATCCTCCGGCTCAGCCCGAGGAAGTCGCTCAGGCTCTCCCTGCAAAGTCAGCCGCCGAGGAGGCTGTCGAGTCCCTTGAGGCTTACGTAGCCGAGGAGAAAGCGAGGAAATCCAAGTCAAGTGCAACGATTTCACCCGCCGACACGTCTGATACCGTGGAGCCAGTCGAGACTGTCCAAGCAGTCTCACCAACCGCGCAAGTGGATTCGGTCGCCAATACGCAGACTGCTCCAGACAGAGATGCCACCTCTGATCTCGCGGAAGGGCCGCAGGATGAAGGCGCAAGCCAGAATCCAGATGTTTCATCAACTTCAGCGGCCCCGAAGCCTGAGCCGGTCCAGGTAGTCAGCCAAGGCGAAATTCAGGCTGAGGTGGACGAATTGGTCCAACCTGCCAAGCCCCAAGCCCCCACCATCGGCCTAGGCTTCGACAAGGACGACGTGATGATCGACCGCGAGAAGGCGGAGATCGACACGGATGCTGCGCTTGCGGTCCTCGGCTTCCCTGACATTGGACATCCGTCCGCCTACGCGACCATCATCCCGAAGGTCACTGGGGCCACGGAGCCACTCATCGCCCAAGATCTTCCCGACGAGGCATTCGCCAAGTTCGGCAAGTGGGTACGCAAGGTCGCCAGGCGCGAATGGAATGTCCCTGACGTGATTTCGGAGTACATCCTCGCGCAGGCTGAGAAGGCGGAGGTTAAGGCTGAGTCGGAAGATTCCGACCCGCTGGCCGAGACTCCGAAGCGTGGTAGGGGGAGACCGCCGAAGGCTGCTCAAGCCGCCAGGGAAGATGGCCAGGGGGAAGAGAAACCTACATCCAGTTCATCCGACGCCGCAAGTACGAGTCCACAATCGGAATCTGGTAGCGCCGTTGGTGCGCCCGCGACCGTCAGTGAGATCGTCGTCGCCGCATCCGAGGATGAGTACGACCCATTCGAGGATCCAGAAATGGCCGACCTCGTGGCAGAGTACAAGGACGCCACAGCGAGGGAACTTGAGGCAATCAAGTACCTCCAAGATCGTGGAATCTCCAGCACCTACATGGTGTCGGTGCGCAAGGGGCCTCATTGGATCGACTGCGCCCTCCGGCACCGTGACGAGAAGCGCGATGAGAAGGAAAATGCTCTCGTCGCCTGGATCATCGTCGAGGGGATGGCGATTAAGCGCGGGGAGGTGGCTGGGTGAGCCCGCAGCGACGATCATACTGGGAGGTCACGCTAGGTGGGCTCCTGGTGGAGATCGACAAGCAGGATCAGGTCTACGAAACGGCACTTGCGGAGAAGGATAAAGAGATACGCAATCTGGAGGAGAGATACGACCTCCTCGCGGATGAATTCCGGATGGCCGTCGAAGCTGGCGGGGCTCTCTTCCAGGGTAAAGATGCCCCATTCCACGACCTCCTGAAGCCGGGTCAGCGTATTCTCGTGGATGGCTTCAAGGCTCTAGCGAATGAGATCGAGCGCCTCAATATGGTCGTCGAGGCTGCGGCTCAGGGTGACTCCTAATGGCCCAGGGCCTCTCCCTCACTCTCTCCCTGTCGAGGAAAGTCAACCTCGGCAACTACGAATCCATCGAACTCTTTGTCGCAGTAGGGGGAATCACCCCCTACACGACCGACGAGGAAATCGACAATCTCCTTGAGGACCAAGGAAGAGTTGCCTATGGCAAGATCGCTAATGTCCTCAAGGCTAGGGCCGCAAAGGCCAAGGAGGAATTGTTATGAATGTCGTCAATCTAATTGGTCGTCTCGGCCAAGACCCCGAACTCAAAACCACTCAGTCGGGCAAGTCCGTCTGCTCATTCTCGCTTGCCGTCAAGGGCATGAAGGCCGATGAGGTCGACTGGGTCCGTGTCGTCGCGTGGGAAAAGACCGCTGAGACGATCGCGAACTACTGCGCCAAAGGTCGCGAGATCGCGATCGAGGGCCGAATCTCAGTGCGCAACTGGGAGGATGAAGGTGGCAACAAGCGCCAGTCGGTCGAGGTCATCGCGAATCGGTTCCACTTCATTGGGCCGAAGCCTGAAGAGGGTGGGGAAGCTAAGCCGAAGGCTGCGGCAGCGCCTAAGTCGGCACCCGAAGATGACTTCGATCCTTTTGCTGAAGAATGAGCAATAAATCATACATGAGCCAAGAAGGTAACCTTCCAGACATGGAAACTCGATCTTCCAAGCCCCTCATCGACCCATCGGAGCCCGCATCTCTCGCGTGGCTCCAGAGGGTCGCGAGGAGATTTGCTCACGGCTGCGTCATCCCAGACGACGTTGTGACGGATGTCCTGATCAGAACGAAGTGCAAGCCTCAGCCCAGTGGACTCTACTGCCAGATGATCAAGCACATGGCGATCAACCATTGGAGGACTCAGCGACTGAGGGATCACCTTCCAATCGAATGCGCGATGCACATGATTGATCCAACTGCTGAGGCTGAAGAGAAAGCCGTCTGCGACCGGCTTTTCATCGACTCAGTCAAACCGTACCTCGCACCTGAAGAACTTCAGGTATTCCAGTCCATGGCTGAAGGTGACATGATTTGTGACATCGCCAAGACTATGGACACTGGCGCGGGTGGGCTGCGCACGAGGATCGGACGGGTGCGAGGGAGGATGAATAGGGAGATGGGGAACGATATCGACGCCCCGTGGGGAGTGCATGGAAGACGTTGACCCCTTCGGACCCGACCTCACCAAACCCAAGCGTTCCCACGGCTTCAAGGAGAAGAAGGGACTCTCAGCCGAGGAGCAACTCGCTGCCCTGGACGCCTTTGGAGACCCCGAGAAAACTGGCAAATTTATCGGGCCGACCAAGAAGAAGAAGTCGACTGATGGCGGACTGACTAAGCGCACTATGGACATGCTGGAGAAGGCCGGATGGAAGTGCTGGCTCGTGGAGACGTGGCAATCTAACAACCAGGGTCGCCGCTGGAAGTTGGACCTCCTAGGCATTGGGGACATCCTGGCGATCACGCCCAAGTACAAGACCGTACTCGTCCAGGTCACGACCAAGGATGATGTCCAGGCTCACCTTCGTAAGCTCTGGCACCCGGAGACCTCGACCTCGTTTGGATCCACTCGCAACAACGCCCTGACCTGGCTTGCTGCCGGGAATGGAATCCTGATCATCTCATGGGAGAAGGTCAAGGGGCGCTACGAGCACGAGAGTCTCGTGGTGACGGCTGAGATGGCGGTGGAGTTTGATGCTCGCCGCCGCAAGGCTTAGGCAAAAAATTACCGGGAAGCTCTGCGCGTCTTCCCGGCTAGTGTTGGACCAGTTACTTATGCTTTCGAGGGCGCTTCCAGCAGTCTGCGTTACCTTTGCCTTGCTGCGCCTCGTTTTTGGCAGTCACTCCCGGGAGGGGAGTGCCGGGGAGATGTTACCCTATTCCGGCAGTTTCGCCGCTTGCAGTTGAGTACGATCCACTTGGAGGGGTGTCGGCTACGATCCCAGCACGGTTAGCGAAAGCCCTGTAGGCGATCGTGTATGTGCCGTCTGACTTCATGAGTCCAAACAAGGCAGAATCTGCCACCACACTGCGCTCCCTGGTTGCATAAAGCGACACGATCTCAAAGTACCCACTTCCAAGGAGCCGGTCAGCAACAGCCGCAAGATACTCGCCTTTCTTTGAGAACCCAAACTGAGGAAGTTCGACCCCGTTCATCTTCATTTTAGTGAACGTTCCTCCGAATTCGGTCAGCGCCCACGGCAGGGTATCCCAATGGAGTCCGGGTATTTCACCTTCAACTGCATCGATAATCGCCTGCCGACAGTACATCACTGAGTCGTAGTAGTGCGCCACATACTCAGCCTTGCCCATCACATTGAAGAATGAGGCGTTCGTGTAATGATTGAGCGCCGGGCAGGTGATGATAGGCAGGTGACTGCGAAGTTCAGACATCGTGCCAAGTTCATTCACAAACGCCGCCGAGTCGCGGTCGCACTCGTGCGCGGTTCCAAGGACTCGGCACCCTCTAAAGTTGACATTTGAGGTAAGGTAAGCAAGCTGGTCGGAGACGTTCCGCCTGTTGTTGAGTGTCCCTGGCCCATCATGGTCACCGTCACTCAGCGCAGAGTACGGGGCATCATAAGCATATGGGCCAGACGATGACCATGGGCCGCCCGCGCCACCTAGTCCAATCTCGTTGGCGATCTGGAACCGACAATAGTACAGCGGGTCGAGCCCAGCGGTCTGGTACTTCGATATGATCCGGTCGATCGCTAATTGCGCATCGGCGGCCCAGTAGCGCCATGCCTCTGGGGGTGGGCGATTGGGCTCAAGTCGGCCATCTGATCCTGGGTCCCAATCTCCACCCGTGGCAGTCCTCCACGCGGCCCAGTTGGGAGTATCCGTGCCTATGATGAGCAGACTGATGCCCTGCTGCGCGATGACCCGATCAACAACATCATCAAAATTCGTCCAGCTGACTGTACTCGCCGGAGTATCGTTAGGGCTGATGCGCATCCCTGATCCGTCGTAGGATCCAAGGTTGAACCTAGCACCAGATGCCAATTGACACGCGCAGTCAATTTCCTGCTGGCGGAGCCCAGTGGCAAGCGTAACACAGGCCCTGACATCCATTAGGAGTTTCGGGTCGTGACGCTCGGCATCTGTACTTGGGACCAGGAGGCGAACCCATGCGATGTCGGTTGAGTCTAAGCCGTCGTCAGGCTTGGTAATCGAAAACCCCGACGACACTGGATCGAATTCCGCCCACACGTCAGGGTGGATGACTTTATAGACTATGCACCACTCGTCATTGAAGTCCACGGCATTCGTGCCTGTGCCTACTGGGTCTACGATCTCTGTTAGTATATCGCTAGGGTCTGCAAAGCATCTGACATTGAGCCAGACACCACCAACAGCGCCGTTAAACCTAGCACGAATTACAAGGACAGCAGTCTCAGAGTCACCCTTTACAACATCCTCAAACTTAAAGGATGTCTGGCAGTCTACAGTCCCAGTGAGATACTTCGTCTCTTCTCCTGGGAACTCACTGACGCATGATAACTTGGTTCCCGATGATGCAACCCAAGTTGCCTGGTCAATTTCTACGACTTCCGTAACGAGTCCGATCTGGCCCATTAGCTCGCCAGCCAAAGCGCGAAGTTGATGTTCTGTGCCAGCACTGATGACGACCCAGAATCCTGCCATGTCAACGCAATCAATGTGGCGCTCATGTCGGTCGATGCGTAGGTTGGTGAGGTCGATGAGTTCATGTCGTACCTGTTGTATCCAGCGGCGGCAGAATTGATCGCCCCGTCAGACCTAACTATCGAGATACCTTCAAAGACTACGCCGCTTGATGCGTTATCTTGATAGTGTCCACAAAAGAAGAATGGGCCACGAGGCAGCGTTACTGTGTTCTGGAACGACAGGGTATGAGTGCGCTGATCACTTACTGTTTGATTAGTGGTCGCTTCGCCCCAGGCGTCAGGGTGTACGAGCGCGCCCGGCTTGACATCAGTCCCAGTGCCTGCCACGGTTGTGTACAGTCCCATGTTGAACTTAATGTTTCCAGAGGTGTACTTGGTAATGATCGGGATGCCGATCCCCTGGACCCTGAACGGCCTGTGGGCATATCCAATCGCAGCGATCGCCCGCCCTGTCGAAAATGCTGATGTAGGCACTGACCCATTGAGAGCCTTAAGCCGCATATTCCACATATGCGTTCGATGCAGGAATGGAGCGTAATCCTCGATAGTCCCGCCGTATGCCTGAAGCCCTTCAGTGTTTACGATCATGCCGCCAGATACTCCTTCGCCCGAACGTTATCAGAGCCTGAGCTTCGCAGACAGGCAAGGTCTTGACCCGCGAGCACTAAGATCGGCACGGTTCCACCTGCGGCGATCTTTACATCGTAGTCAGTTGCGGACACTGCGCCGGTCAGTGATGTTGCGTTTGCAATGCTCTTCAGGTACAGAACATCACTCGCAGAGCAGTTGGTCACCTGCACGATTCTTTTCCTGGTTCCATTGGTTGTTGCCAGTGTCCAGTTGGTTGCTCCAAGTACGCGGAGCACCGATGTCGATACTGCCTGCGTACCAGACGCTCCAGCAGTGTCAAAGACATCCAGAGTGGACCCTCCGCCACCACCAGACCCTCCGAGCGATCCAGCAGGAGTGATTGCTCGCTCTCGACCGAACACAATTGTCTCGCCTGGGGCGATCCTGATCGGTGCAGTTGCAAGTGTCGCGTATGCTGCGGACGCAAACCCGCGCGAGTGTGTACCGCTGAGACTCGTGCCGCTATTGCTGATCGCGAGGCCCTCACCGGTCGCTGTCTCTAGGACGTGGAGTGCTCCGCCAACCACGGTGCCAGGAGGAGCGGTTCCAAGGGCTTCGATCCAGTAGAAGAGAGACTGGGCAGCATCTGCACCTGCAACTGTGTCAGCAACGACCACAGCGTTGTCGATCGGCACGTCTGCGCCATCAGAGTCCCACAGCACGACCGAAATCGGTACATCGACCCCGTCGATCGAGATCATTCCTAACTGGTGCGGGAGGCAGAGAATTTTCTCCATGGCTAACCTATTTTACGTTACAGCCTCGATTCCGGAGGCGTACACCTGGACGGTCTGGAATGAATCGGGGAACACGTAGGCGCTGGAGTCTGAAAGGATCGCCTTGACCGAGCAGAAGTACGTCCCTGGCTCGATGTCATCGCAATCGTCGGCGGCGATGTAGAACATCAGTTCGGCTTCATTGTCGCCCGCACCATTGTCGCTAATGACTCCCTCGGCAGCGTCCTCTACCGAGTCGATGTCCTTGGAGATCAGAGCAGATACGTCAGCATCGCTCCACGCATTCTTGAGCATCCAGTAAGCCTTGTCGACGGTAAGGCCGTCAGGAACCTCCGTGCCGGAGTATGTGAGGCATTTTTTGGAGCCTTTGTAGAGAACGATGTCGGCGGCCATTAAAGCGTATCCTCCGTGTCAAGCGCGATCTCGATTGCAGGGTCGATTCCCATAAGGCACCCGACCTTCACATTGGATGATACCGCTGGCTGGAGAGTCTCCATCTCCAGGGCGATGGCCGAGGTCGCGACTGCGGCACTGCCCCCTGCGGTCGCGGCGAGTGTGCCGAGGGTCATGGTGACTGCTCCAACTGGAACTCCAGCGCCCGTGAACACCTCCGGCGCAAGCAGTTCGAGCAGGATCTCTTCAAGCTGGGCAAACGGAGTGACGATCGGCGGATACATCAGGAGCGAAATCTCACCAAGCCCAACCTCCACTGAGGTGCCGATCGTCACTGTTGGCGCGGCCACGTCCATCGCAATAGTCACTGCCGCTGCCTGGAACGCAGTCTCGACATCCACGGTCGGCGCGAGGGTATCCAGGGTTCCAGTGGCGACCGCTGCCGAGTGAGTGTAGGCGAGCGTGACGCTTGGCGATGGGGCGGCGATGTCGATTGTGACGGTGGGAAGTTCGATAGTGACGCCGTAGGATGGCGCTGGTGATGGGGTCGCGAGGTCAACTGCTCCAATTACGGCCCCTGCGGCGACATTCACTCCAGCCGAAGGAGTAGGGTCGGGCATCTCAATGTCGATCTCGCAAGCGTCTACACCCTGGACTGTATCCTGGGCAGCGAGGGCCGGAGTCGCAAGCGCGATTGTGACCGCCGATGCCGAGAATCCATTGTCCGCGCGGATGACCGGCGCGAACGTGTCGAGGTCGATGTCTCCGGCGCTTGCGGCATTCAGCTTCCAGTCGAGGTTCACCGCCGCGATCGCAAGCAGGGCGAAGTCGATATTGACCGCGGTGGGCTCTGGACCTGCCGTTGAATCGGTGGCGATTGTCGGTGCGGCTGTGGCTAGGTCAATGTCTGGAGGCGACCCTGCCGCAACGTCCGCGCCACCTGATCCGACGTGGGCATAGAGGGTGAGGGTCATCGTGACCGGGGAGGGAGCCTCGACCCAGTTGTTTGATGAGACAGATGGGGCCGGAGTGTCAAGGGTTACTTGACCATACGACCCCACAAGGACGATTTCGTCAGCCATGGCAGCCTTACGCTACCGTCAGCGTACCGATTCCGGATGCGTTCCACTGGACGGCGAAGGTGCCTGCTGAAGAGCTTCGATCCGTGGAGAAGTCGAAGTAGGCGATGAGTGGGCTAGTCGAGGCCACGCCGGTCGACTTGTAGAGCACGGCGTACCGAGCGGTGATCGTCGAAGTGGACCATGATGCGTCAGCAGCGTCCATCGTCATCACGTTCGTGGACGTGTTGTAGGACTGTGTCACGGACCCGAGAGTCGCTCCACCAGCGGTGTAGCCGGTTCCAGACACCTCGTTCGTAACATCGTCAAAGAAATCGTGCGTGTCCTGGTTAGGGGTGTACGAAGAAGTCGTCAGCGCACACTTGATCGTATCTGCGTTCCAGTCGATCAGGGCGTTGAGGAGATGCTGTGTGAAGAGTCCGTAGAATGGCATTTCAATTTACTCGCTGTGCTTTCTTCGCATACCCTCGCAGTTCAGAGATGACCCTCTTGACGTAATCGTCTTCGACGGTCTGAGCCCCGTTTGCGCGTAGCGTCTGAATGTATTTACGATATTCCTCGGCGGCGACAGTGGGTGAGCCATGCTGGGCGATCAACTTGTGGACGACCTCGGTGATGTGAGCCATCTTCTCCATGGAGAGGCCCAACTGCTCGATGGTCGTAGAGTTCATCCAGGAGCCGTTGTCCGAGACACACTTGGCTGTCCCGTCTGGCATGGTGAACACCTCGCAGCCATCAGGCTTCAGGGTAAACGGGCAGACGAAGCGCCCGTGGCTTTTCTGTGCCTGAGCCTTGACTGCGGCTGGGTTCACGGGCTTCGCGTCTCCGGCGATTGACTTCTTGGCTGAGTTGAATAGGTTCATGAGGTTTTTACCACGTCGCCACTCCGGCTACATCGCGGGGATAGATTGTTTGGGACGTTCCAGGGGTCACGGTGTAAAGTGTCGTCGTGTCGCCAGTATCTCTCACCTGGAGGTCGCCCGCAGAATCGTCGTTGTGGATGCGGTGCCAGTCATTCCAGTCTGGTGAGGCGTACATGAGAACTTTCCTGTTGACTCCTCCGGTCTTGTAACGAAGCACGTTCGGCTCGTCCCCGTCGAGGGTCTCGGTGCCTGATAGCGTCTTGCGCTCGTAGCCATGTCTCAGCCGACCGACCGTCTGCTCAACATCGCATCCAATGGAGATTTCATCGGCCACCGAGTCGACCACAAAGAGGGATGCCGCAATCGTGAGGTCGCCGTCGACCGAGACGTTCCCTGCGAAGTCGTTGTCTGTGGTCGGAATCTTTCCGAAGCCCTTGTAGCCGGTCGAGGTGTCGATATTGAGTGTGTTGTCCCCAAGGATGTAGTTGAAGAGATTCAGTGTCCTCCATGGAAGCATCCTGTTGACGTTGTTGATTACGGTGATCTCGCCGGATAGCGTCGTGACCTCAGCTAGGCAAACCCACCCTGTCGCAGGCTGCGCGGTCGTGGATGTCACTTGGAACGAGCCGTTCGCGTCGGAGCGCCATAGGTATCTCGTCGCGTTGTCGGGGAAGGCGTCGGTCTGGACATCCACATAGGATCGATAGAGTTCCAGCCCGCGCATCACGCCAGCGGTTACGGTCGCCACGAGGCCATCGTAAGTCTCGACGATCATGCCCGAGATCACGCCCTGGCCGAATGAGTAGATGTTGTTCCACTCAATGTTATCCGCGAGAGTGTTGAGATCCTCGAAGGCGAGCCCGTCACTGTCTGTGGTGTATCGTTGAAGTGCCATTTAATCCTGCATCCTATTTCTCACCGAGGCGCTTACGTGGACCCGCTTGTACGACCCGCCTCGGTACAACTGCTTAGAGATAGAGTTCCCCTGGCATCGGCAGGCTTGATTGTCCATCGCATTTTGCTTGTGTCTTCCACGGTGCGCCTTTCGCTTATAGTGTGCCATTTTATGCTTCCTGCGCCCAGGTCTCCCCCTCGGTCAAAGAGAAGAACACCGTCGTGTCGCTCCCATCATTCACGTAGAACATCTGCCTTGCCGTGGAATCTCTGGTCGCATGATAGGTTACCGAAACTGTGTCATCGAAATCGTCGGTGATCATCGCGACCTCGCGGAATTTCGTGTCACCCTCCACGAGGCGAAGGCAGTACCAGGCACCATCCCGGAATCCGGCAAGGAAAGAGTTCCCGCTCCAAAGCGAGCCATCCCCGACGATCCTTGTGTAGCTTCCATTGACTGCGGGCACTGTCCAATTCCCCTCTCCGTACTGCCGATTATACGTCACATAGAGGCTTCCGTCCTTGATGTAGGCGATAATTGGGCAGTTGAGGACGGCACTCCAGAGGATACAGGCTTCGTCGCAGATGATTGAATAGGCTGGTCCGCCCATGATGAGGCCGAGCGCCTCGTCGGTGACGGACTTGTAGGCGAGGAGGTAGAGGTCAATTGCCGAGATGTCTGAGATGTCCACCAAGGCATCTGGCGATGGTGGCGGAGGTCCAGGGTCGACAAATCCAATCTCCTGCCCGCGCAAGATAGAATCGGTAGAGACTGACTGCGCGTAAAGCCAGCAGTCGCGACCTCTCCCACCGCCGATCAACTGCGACGAATTGTCCGACCCTGAAATTAGCCGCAGATCCGGCATGGGCTATGACCCCGTCAGGTTGTTTGGGGATGACCCGAACACGTCAGGCGGTCCAACCTTGTAGGTCACCAGGTAATGATTGTCCGTGTACGGAGTCAGCACCACATAAGCACCGTTCCCATCCGACCGCGCAGTGTAGACAAGTGAATCGTCCACGGTCCTGAACAGCTTCACCGTGCAGAACGTCAGCGGAGAATTGTAGACATCACGCGTGACCCCGGAAATGCCGTAGCGAGTGTCGTTCCCGCCCGTGAGGTCGGGCATCTCGTACCATAGTGATTCAAGCGTTGCAACGTCTGCTCCGATGTCACCGCATAGGCGCGATCCGCCGCTTCCCCACCAGGGAGTCCGGTAGTCTTGGTCTAGGGTCGCCACTCGTGGCGACCCTACTTCCTGGACAAACTGCCGCGCAATATGCCGACGGTCAGACTCTTGTAGCCTAAACTGAGGCTGCGCCGCGCCGATGAGTTGGCTCAATGGGGCTTCTCCTCTAGCAATGGGAACCGGGACGACGGGATTCCAACAT
>JACCDG010283210.1_pt1 | contig 11225 bp, 9 predicted proteins | sample 7442471 | NCBI WGS metagenome assembly JACCDG01 (sample SAMN15323444, study PRJNA562643) | freshwater metagenome | isolation source: river surface water | place: USA:Blue River Watershed | collected 2017-08-17
GTGCACCGTGCGCAAAGCCAATACCGTGGTCGCGCCGTGGCAGCCAAGATGCGCGAACAGATCCCTCGTCAGATGTATGACGTGGCGATTCAGGCTGCAATTGGTGGCAACATCATTGCGCGTGAAAACATCAAGGCGTTGCGCAAGAACGTGCTGGCAAGATGCTACGGTGGTGACATCACACGTAAGCGCAAGCTGCTCGAAAAACAAAAGGCTGGTAAGAAACGCATGAAGCAAATTGGCTCCGTCGAGGTGCCACAAGAAGCGTTCCTGGCTATTCTCCAAGTGGAAGACTGATGAGTTTCATTACCGGTGCTTTGTACGCGGCCCTGTTGGTTTATCTGGGCGGTTGGTATACAGGTCAGTGGCAGGGCAATTTCGCCTTGCTGCTGTTTCTCTTGACGACGGTGACGCTGGTTTATTGGCTGGCTGAACGCTATAAGTTCCGTCCTGCTCGTGAAGCCGCTGCAGCAGCTTTGGTTGCGCAAGACGAAGCTCGTCGTGCACAGTTGGCAAGCCAAGGCATTGCGCAAGTCGATAGCAATGTTGCCGAAGCGCGCGACAAACTGCTGGCACAACCTTGGTGGTTGGACTGGACGGCTGGTTTGTTCCCGGTCATCTGTGCGGTGTTCTTGATGCGCTCATTCCTGTTTGAGCCGTTCAAGATTCCATCGGGTTCGATGGTGCCCACGCTGGTCATTGGCGACCTGATCCTGGTGAACAAGTTTCACTACGGTATCCGCTTGCCCGTGATCAACAAAAAGATCATGGCCAACAACGATCCTCAGCGCGGTGACGTCATGGTGTTCCGTTACCCGGTCAACCCCAGCTTGGATTACATCAAGCGCGTGGTCGGGGTGCCAGGTGACGAAATTTCATACCTGAACAAAAAGCTGATGGTCAACGGTCAGGTGATTGATACGGCGCCTTTGGCTGATTACTACGATGACGACACCATGCGTTATTACATGCAGTTCACCGAAAAGCTTGGGCAGGGTGAGCACCGCATCGCAGTCGACAAAAATCGCCCACCGTATATTCCGCAGCAATTTGTTGAAAACTTTGCTTTCAAAGAAAACTGCCGATATAGCGGCGAAGGCGTGGTCTGCAAGGTTCCCGCCGGGCACTATTTCATGATGGGCGATAACCGCGATAATTCGCAAGATTCGCGTTTCTGGGGTTTTGTGCCTGATGAAAATATCGTCGGTAAAGCCTTTGTGATCTGGATGAATTTTGGCAACCTCAAGCGTTTGGGGTTCTTCCAGTAAGCCATGCTGTCAGGAGAAGTCATGACCTCGAAGTCCGGTTCTCGTTCCACCCAAGGCCGCCAGTCTGGTATCACCCTGATTGGCTTGTTGTTCTGGGCGGTGCTGCTCAGTGCCACGGCACTGGTGTTGATGAAGGTGTTTCCTGCCATCAACGAATACCGGACCATTCAATCCATGGTCAACAAGATCGCACAAACTGGTGCCACATCTGTGCCTGAGGTGCGCGCGGCTTTTGAAAAGGCGCGCATGATCGAATATGGTGTGACTTCTGTGACTGGGCGAGATTTGGAAGTGACCAAGGAGGACGAAAAGGTCGTCATCAAGTTTGCTTACGACAAAGAAGTGCCCCTGATCGAGCCGGTGTACCTGCTCATCAAATTTGAAGGCCAATCACGGTGATCTCAGTTTCTTTCGGTCAAGCATTGGCTTGGTCTGCACTTTGATGGTTTTGTCTGATTCCTTAAAGGCACTGCAGCTCAGAATGGGCTGCCAATTTGCGAATCCCTCACTCTTGGTGAGGGCGGTCACCCACAAAAGTTTTGGCAGTGATCATTACGAGCGGCTTGAGTTTTTGGGTGATTCGGTCCTCAACCTTGGCGTGTCCGATTTGCTTTACGCCAAATTCGACCGTTGCGACGAAGGTGAGTTGACCCGTGTCCGGGCACACCTGGTTCGTCAAGACATGCTCCATAAGCTGGCTGTCACCTTGGGCCTGCCCGATGTGATGCGGCTGAGCGAAGGCGAAGCAAAAGGTGGGGGTGCTCAGCGCCCATCCATCCTCGCTGATGCCTTGGAAGCCTTGATTGGTGCCGTTTATCTGGACGCAGGTTTTGATGCCGCCAAAGCCTTGGTTTTCCGTTTGTTTGAGCCCGTGGTGGCGCAAACAACCCTGGAAGGCTGGAGCAAGGATGCCAAGACTGCCTTGCAGGAATGGTTGCAAGCGCGCAAGATGGCGGTGCCGACATATCGGATCGCGTCCACCCGTGGGCGTGCGCATGAGCAAGTGTTTGTGGTCGCCTGTGATGTGCCCGCCTTGACCATGTCCGTCTTGGGTGAGGGCTTGTCTCGCCGTGCGGCTGAGCAGGTCGCCGCCAAACAAGCACTTGAGCAGTTGTTGCAGCAAGCGCCTGCTAAAAAATAGGTTGAGTTTTCAACCGTTCATCATCGACCCCGGTCGAATCATATTGAAGCCCTTCATGACAGCCAAGCCTCCAGCGCCCGCCCCCCAGTCCAGCGATCAGCTCAACCCATCCTTGGATGACATGCTGGCCTCGTTGACGATGGCGCGTAAAGGCGGAGCAGATCAACCCGTGGCTGCTGCTCAGCAGCGCTGCGGATTGATTGCGATCATTGGTCGCCCTAACGTGGGCAAGTCCACCTTGCTCAACGCGTTGGTAGGCCAGAAGGTCTCGATCACCTCTCGCAAAGCACAAACCACGCGTCACCGTATCACCGGCATCCGCACAGATGAAGAAACCCAGTTCGTGTTTGTCGACACGCCTGGCTTTCAGACACGTCACACCACGCGCGGTACGGCTGCGCTCAACCGCAATTTGAACAAGACGGTGCAAGCCACCTTGTCCGATGTGGATGTGGTGCTGTTCTTGGTTGAAGCGGGGCGTTTTGGCCCAGATGATGCCAAGGTTCTGGCGCTGTGCCCCAAAGACAAGCCGGTGATGCTGGTCGCCAACAAGCTGGATCTGGTGCATCGTCGTGAGGACTTGTTCCCATGGCTGCAAAGCATGCAGCAGCACCATCCGTTTGCTGAATTCATCCCCCTGTCTGCCCAAAAGGAAGCCGATACCAAGCGTTTGCTGGACATCGTGCGCCCCTATTTGCCCGAGCAAGGCTGGTGGTACGACGCGGATGCCCTGACTGATCGCACTGATCGCTTCCTGGCCAGCGAAATCATTCGCGAAAAACTGTTCCGCCTGACCGGTGATGAGTTGCCATACACATCGACCGTCGTGATCGACACCTATGGTGAAGAGCCGCCTCCACCGAACAAGCCCAAAGCGACCGGTTTGGTGCGCATCGCGGCCACGATCATCGTTGAGCGCGAGCAGCACAAAGGCATGGTCATTGGCGACAAGGGTGAACGACTCAAGCGCATTGGTACCGAAGCGCGTACCGAGTTAGAGCGCCTGATGGGCACCAAGGTGTTCCTGGAGGTCTGGGTCAAGGTGCGTTCGGGTTGGGCTGACGACGACGCCCGTTTGCGTACCTACGGCTACGAATAAGCCGAGTCCCGCTGGTGGCCAAGTCTGCGCATCGGCAGGGCGAGTCAGCTTATGTGCTGCACAGCCATGCTTGGAGTGAGTCCAGCCTGATTCTGGAGTTGCTCACGCGAGATCATGGTCGCGTTGTGGCGGTTGCCAAAGGCGCCAAAAGGCCATATTCCCAACTGCGCCCTGTGCTGATGCCTTTTCAGCATTTGCACGTCGCATTTGGCGCCAAGCGCACGGCAGAGACCGAAGTCTGGCTGTTGCGTAACGCCGAGTGGGCCGGTGGTGCAGCTTGGCCGGGTGGTGCGGCTTTGTTGCCGGGCTTTTATCTCAATGACTTGTTGATGCGCCTGACGGCACGTCATGATCCCCATCCCGCCCTGTTTGATGCCTATGCGCATACCCTACAGGCCATGGGTGAGCCCAGTCTATTGCAGGCGGCCTTGCGCGCGTTTGAGTTGATCTTGCTGCGCGAATTGGGTCACTTGCCAGACCTGTCTCAAGAGACGGTGTCTCATGCCACGGTCTTGTCGGGGCAGACTTATGAGCTGCATCCGCAATTGGGCGTGGTGCCCGCACGTTGGGTGGGCGACGAGGATGCGGGTCCCGTTGTCTTGGATGGCGCTGTGCTGTCCAGCATGGAGCAAATCTTGTCTGCCCCAACCATCGCATATGCTTCAGCCATACCCGCCTTGATGGCAGTTTGTATGCCGGCTTTGGTCGAGCTCAAAACCATACTGCGATCTTTGATTCACTATCATCTGGGCTCCCAGACGCTGCGCACCCGCCAGCTCATGATGGAGCTGCAACAACCATGACTTTTTCTGGCACTCAGTTGACCGCTTTTGATGCCCCCTTGCTGGGCGTGAACATCGACCACGTTGCGACATTGCGAAATGCCCGTGGCGGCGTCTACCCTGATCCGGTCACTGCTGCGCAGTGGGCTGTCGAAGCCGGGGCAGACATCATCACCTTCCATTTGCGAGAAGACCGCCGTCACATCCGCGACGAAGACGTGGTGCGCATGAAGGCCGAGATTCAAGCCCCGTTGAATTTTGAAGCAGCCGTGACCGATGAGATGATCGCCATCATCGAGCGGACTCAGCCTGAGCACGTCTGCCTGGTGCCCGAGCGCCGGCAAGAGGTGACCACAGAAGGTGGTCTGGACGTGGTTGGTCAGTTTGACCGTGTGAAAGCGGCTTGTGCGCGTTTGGCGCAAGCGGGTAGCCGTGTTTCCTTGTTCATCGGTGCTGATCCGGCTCAAATTGATGCGGCCGCGAAGGCCGGTGCGCCTTGCGTTGAGTTGCACACAGGCCCCTTGGCTCATGCCTGGTGGGACCAGGATGCGGCCAAGCTGCAAGCTGAATTGGACCGCCTGAAAGCCGGTTTGCAACACGCGCGTGGTTTGGGCCTGCGCACCCATGCGGGACATGGCCTGGCTTTGCTGGATGGCTTACGCGCGGTCAATGGCACAGCAGAAGTCAGCAGCACCGCGCTTGTGGCCGCTTTGCCTGAGGTAGCCGAGTTGCACATTGGTCACGCCTTGATTGGGCACTCGGTGTTTGTCGGCATTCGCCAAGCGATTGCTGACTTCAAAGCTGAGTCGATCAAGGCGCGTCGTGGCGCCGGTCAACACGCTTGCCGTTGAAGGTGACGCGACGTGATCGTGGGCGTTGGTACCGATCTGTGTGACACATCCCGACTGGCCCGCGCCTTGGCCCGTCATGGCGACGCGTTTGCCGCCAAAATACTGGGTGAGCAAGAGTTCGCGCTATTCGTCGATCGGCGCGAGCGCGCACCTGAACGTGCGTTACGATTTTTGGGAACCCGTTTTGCTGCCAAGGAGGCCTTTTCAAAGGCGATCGGTTTGGGCATGACGCACCCCATGTCGTGGCGATCTTGCGAGCTGCTGAACGACGCAAATGGGCGTCCCTATCTGTCGTTGAATGGTGAGCTGGCGACCTGGTTTGAAAACCAGGGATGGTTGGCCCATGTCAGCGTGTCCGACGAAGGGCAGCATGCGCTGGCCTATGTCATTGTTGAATCTCGAAATCAGTCATGAGCAAAAAAAAGAACCGTTCCGAAGGCCACGCGGCCAATGACGCCTCTATGGCTGTGTCGCATGCACCCGTGGTGCTGGACATCGAAGGTTTGACCCTCAGCGCCGATGATCGTCGGCGTTTGGCACACCCTTTGACCGGTGGTTTGATCCTGTTTGCACGCAATTGGCGTGACCGCACTCAACTCACCAGCTTGTGCGCCGAGATCAAATCCATTCGGCCTGACGTGCTGATTTGCGTGGACCACGAAGGCGGTCGCGTACAGCGCTTCAAGACGGATGGCTTCACTCACGTGCCGGCCATGCGCCGTTTGGGTGAAATGTGGATGAATGACGGCAAAGGCGGTGAGGGCGCTGGCGCCATGGCTGCGACGGATGCCGCAACGGCTTGTGGCTACATCCTGGCCAGTGAGTTGCGCGCCTGTGGCGTAGACCTGACCTTCACCCCCGTGCTGGACCTGGACTGGGGTGAAAGCGGTGTGATCGGTGATCGCGCCTTCCATTCCGACCCGAAAGTCGTGTCCGTGTTGGCCAAGAGTGTCATGCACGGCTTGTTGTTGGCAGGGATGGCCAACTGCGGCAAACACTTCCCAGGCCATGGCTTTGTCAAGGCGGATTCACATGTGGATGTGCCTGTCGACAAGCGCAGCCTCAAGGCCATTTTGAAAGACGACGCCAAGCCTTATGAGTGGATGAGCACCTCGCTCACCAGCGTGATGCCTGCCCACGTGATCTACCCCAAGGTGGACAGCCAGCCTGCAGGGTTCTCTCGCGTGTGGCTGCAAGACATCTTGCGCGCGAAGATGGGCTTTACCGGCGTGATCTTCAGTGACGACCTGAGCATGGAAGGTGCCAGTGTGGCCGGTAGCTACACCCAGGGTGGCATTGCAGCGCTCAACGCAGGTTGCGACATGGTTTTGCTGTGCAACCAGTCACTCAACGGTGGGCCTGCCGTCGATGCCTTGTTGGATGGCCTGCAAGAGGCTTTGGTGGCAGGCGACTGGGTTGCCAGCCCGGACAGCGAAGCACGCCGCCTGGATTTGCTGCCGCAAACCGCACCTCTGACCTGGGATGAGCTGATGCGTCATCCTGCTTATCACCAGGCTTTGAGCAAGCTGCCCTGATTGGGCGCCGGGCCAAGGCCCAATGACAAAGGGGACCGTGAGGTCCCCTTTTTTTGCTTGAAACCAAGGCACCGGTTGAACCGGTGCCTGGATGATCAGCTTGCTTGTTGCTCGAACGGCAGCTTGATCTGGTTCAGATCCTTGCGGGTCTCAACCAACACCAATGGGCCTTCGTCAACGATTTGAACCGGCTTGCGCTCACGTGGCACGTGAACAGGCTTGGGTTCATTGGCGATGATTTCCTGAACCACGCGGATCTTTTCAGCATCCGAGTTGACCCATTCCAAACCAGCGGCTTGAGCGATGCCGTGCAGATCTTGCAGGGGCAACACGAACGGCTTGACCGGCTCTGCAACAGGTGCGGGAGCTGGAGCCGGTGCGGGCTCAGCTGCCACAGGTGCAGGCGCTGGGGCTGCTACCGGTGCTGCAGCTTGAGCCACAGGGGCCGTGGACTCAGGCGCCAGGCTGAACGGACCTGTATCGTTGGAAGGCGCTGCCAAAGGCAAGGTCAACTCAACGGGCGCATTGTTGCCAGACTCAGCTGCAGAGGCTTGATCGCCGCCTTCAGCTTGCTCGGTGCGCTCGCCTCGTTCACGACGATTGCGATTGCGGTCACGGTTGCGGCCGCGACGGTTTTCGTCATCACCACGTTCTGCTTGGGGTGCGTCACCGGAAGCTTCTGGCGCGGTGGTGTCTGCGCTGCCTTCAGCGCCTTCGACCATATTCACACCTTCTTCACGCTCACCGCGGCCACGACCACCGCGACGGCGGCGACGGCCACCTTCGCGGTCACCGTTCGCGCCATCGGCAGCCGTACCGGCTTGACCTTCTGGTGCGACGGCGCTGGTCAGGCTTGACTCAGCGGCGGCAACTTGGGCTTCGCGTGGCGCACGATCCGAACGCTCACTACGTTGGCGACCACGACGGCTACCTTCGTTGCGTGCGTTGTTGTCATCACGTTGGGCATCGGTGCCAGCAGCTTGGTTGTTGACGGCTTCTGTGCCGGTCGACACGCGGTCTTCACGCTGGTTGCGACGACCTTGGCGGCCTTCGCTGTTGCGCTCACCACGCTCGCTGCGTTCGCCACGTTGACCTTGACGGCCTTCGCCATTGCGTTCACCGCGTTCGCCGCCACGTTCGCCACGGCGTTGACCATCGCGACGGCCGCCTTGACCCTTGCCGGCGCCCTTGCTGCCATCCTTGGATGGTGTGGTTGGGGTTTGTTCGCTAGGCGTTGGCGCTGCTGGCGCGGCGTCGCCGCCGGTAAACAGGCGCTTGATCCAGCCAAAGAAACCGCCAGAGCTGGCTACAGGTGCAACTGGAGCCGGCGCAACGGTTGCAGCTTCCAGAACGGGTTCGTTCTTGGGCACAGCAATCGGAGCCGGTTGGTCTGGCAGCACGCCCTTGATCACGGGCTCTTGCTTGGGCTTGGCCTTTTCACGACGGGTGATCCCCACTTCGTCTTCTGGCTCTTCGATCATGGCGTAGCTGGCCTGGATGTTTTCCAGACGAGGGTCGTCATGACGCAGGCGCTCAAGCTTGTAGTTCGGGGTCTCAATGTGCTTGTTAGGCACCAGCAGCACGGTCACGCGTTGCTTCAGTTCGATCTTGGTGATCTCGGTGCGCTTTTCATTGAGCAGGAAGGAGGTCACTTCCACCGGCACTTGAACGTGCACAGCGGCTGTGTTGTCCTTCATGGACTCTTCTTGAATGATGCGCAGGATCTGCAGAGCCGAGGATTCGGTATCGCGGATGTGGCCTGTGCCGTTGCAACGTGGGCAAGCGATGTGCGAGCCTTCCGACAGGGCTGGGCGCAGGCGTTGGCGAGACATTTCCAGCAAGCCGAACTTGCTGATCGAGCTGAACTGAACGCGAGCGCGGTCAAAACGCAGCGCATCACGCAGGCGTTGTTCCACTTCACGACGGTTCTTGGACTCTTCCATGTCGATGAAGTCCATGACGATCAGACCACCCAGATCGCGCAAACGCATCTGGCGGGCAATTTCGTCAGCCGCTTCCAAGTTGGTGCGGAAGGCGGTTTCTTCGATGTCGCTGCCACGTGTTGCACGGGCCGAGTTCACGTCCACGGCCACCAGGGCTTCGGTGTGGTCGATCACGATGGCGCCGCCAGAAGGCAGGTTCACGGTGCGGCTGAAAGCCGTTTCGATCTGGTGTTCGATCTGGAAGCGCGAGAACAGCGCGGCATCGTCACGGTAGCGCTTGACGCGGTTGGCCGTGTCGGGCATGACGTGCAGCATGAACTGCAGGGCTTGCTCGTAAATGTCGTCGGTATCGATCAGGATTTCACCGATGTCGGCGGTGAAGTAGTCGCGGATGGCGCGGATGACCAGTGACGATTCCTGATAGATCAGGAAGGCACCCTTGCCGCCCTTGGACGCTTCGTCGATCGCGGTCCACAACTTGAGCATGTAGTTCAAGTCCCACTGCAATTCAGCAGGGGTGCGGCCAATGCCGGCGGTGCGTGCGATCAGGCTCATACCCTTGGGGTATTGCAGCTGATCCATTGCTTCTTTCAGCTCTTCACGCTCGTCGCCCTCGATGCGGCGGCTGACGCCACCACCACGTGGGTTATTGGGCATCAAAACCAGATAACGGCCAGCCAACGAGACGAAAGTGGTCAGGGCTGCACCCTTGTTGCCACGTTCTTCTTTTTCGACTTGAACCAGCAGCTCCTGGCCTTCTTTGATCACGTCCTGGATCTTGGCCGAGCGAACTTCCACGCCTTCTTTGAAGTACTGGCGGGAAATTTCCTTGAATGGCAGGAAGCCATGGCGTTCTTCGCCGTAATCGACGAAACAGGCTTCCAAAGAGGGCTCGACGCGGGTGACGACGGCCTTGTAGATGTTGCCCTTGCGCTGTTCGCGCCCTTCGATTTCAGTCTCGAAGTCGAGCAGTTTTTGTCCGTCAACGATGGCCAGGCGCCGTTCTTCCGGCTGCGTGGCGTTGATCAGCATGCGCTTCATGTGGTCTCCACAGTTCAATCGAAGCCTGCCCGAGATGGCGTCAGGAAGACTTCAATCACCGCAGGCCTTTCGGCCAACGGCAGCTTTCATGCACGAGCAACGAAATGAACCGGAAGGAATTGCCGTATTTGCACCAGACCCGATGGGATCAATGGCACAGGGGCGCGCGCATCGAGACTTGAACACGTGGCTGTTGCCTCCCAGCACGAAAAGGCCGCCCGGTTTTTAACGGGGAGGCCAATTGGGCTTGACGGGGGGAAGAAGCGGGCGCACCGGTGGGTTCTGATTCGACAAAAGAACTCCATGCGCGGCAGGTCACCTCATGGGTGGTTTGGCGCGCAAGAACTTGCGAATTCAAAAACTGGATGGGCCGTGGCACGTGGGCAGTCACTCGACACAGAAACCAGCGCTAGGCACGCTGATTTCAAAAAACCTTGAATCTTGGTCCGATATACGTCGGCTCTGACAAAGAAAGCTGATCGGCAAAACCACACCTTGGGTGGTTTTCTCCAATCGGCAAGCTTTGTTGCATCACCATCATTTGGCGGGGCACCCCGCCTGGCCTTGTCATGTTTGCGCTACCAGATCGTCTCAAAAGGTAAACTGCGGTCTGGCTTTGCCATTTCTTGCTGCCAATATCGCGCAGGCAATATCAACAAACAATACATTTCATAACGTGGCTCAGCCCATTATAGGTGCGAAATCCGCACTTTCTCGCTCAAAAAAGCCGGGGAAATCCCAGGCGGCGGCCCCCGCAGTTACAAATGCGGGGCAATCGGCTGCGGCCGTTCAACGGTTGATCATTGACGAAGGCGGGGCGGGCCAGCGCCTGGACAATTTCCTGATCAAGGTTTTAAAGGGTGCCCCCAAAACCTTGGTCTACCGCATCATTCGCAGCGGTGAGGTGCGGGTCAACAAGGGCAGGGCGTCGGCCGATACCCGATTGGAGTTGGGGGACGAAGTTCGCGTGCCTCCCCTGCGCCTGGCTGAAAAAGACGAAGTCAAGGCGGCGGCGGTGCCAGCCCGCGAGTTTCCGATCTTGTTTGAGGACGAATACCTGCTGGCGATCAACAAGCCCGCTGGTGTGGCCGTGCACGGCGGGAGTGGTGTCAGCCATGGCGTGATCGAGCAATTGCGCCGAGCCAGGCCCCAAGCCAAGTTCCTGGAGCTGGTGCACCGACTGGACAAGGAGACCTCCGGCATCTTGCTGGTCGCCAAGAAACGCAGCGCGCTTGTCACATTGCAGGATTTTTTCCGTCACCGTCAGGCGCATAAAACCTATGCGGCTTTGGTGATTGGCGCCTGGCCAGATCACAAAAAAGTGGTGGACGTGGCCTTGCACAAGTTCTTGACGGCGGACGGTGAGCGCCGCGTCAAGGCTGTGGCGGAAGACAACGATGATGGGCGCCGCTCTATTTCATTGGTGAAGGTGGTCAAACGTTTTGAGGCGTTCACGCTTTTGGATGTGACCATCAAAACCGGGCGTACGCATCAAATTCGGGTGCATTTGTCGCACGAAGGTCACCCCATTGTTGGGGATGAAAAATACGGTGATTTCGCGCTCA
>JACCDG011491738.1_pt1 | contig 11224 bp, 13 predicted proteins | sample 7442471 | NCBI WGS metagenome assembly JACCDG01 (sample SAMN15323444, study PRJNA562643) | freshwater metagenome | isolation source: river surface water | place: USA:Blue River Watershed | collected 2017-08-17
GAGCAGTAGAAAACTGCACACCGGCTCTTCTTAGTGCAGTGATACCCATAACCGGGTCATTAAGTGCTTTACCCAGAGTCATGGCAGCTGATGAAGGGTCTGTTTTCAGTGCAGTAGCATAGTCCAGGATAGCAGGAATTGCTTTCTCATATATCTCTCCTCTGACCTTGGTAAAGGTGAGAAGTAGTGACTGAGCACCCATGGTCTGGTCATCCTCAAACAGCGTTACCTTTTGCAGCCGGCTGGCCTGCTCCTCCAAAGATTGGAAGGTCTGGCCGGCCACAGCTTTGGTACTGATTAGTGCCGCTTGTAACTGAGCATTTGCTTTCTCCTGACTATCGAATGCCTGTACAGCATTATTTAAAAACACACCGGTTCCAACGATGGAAAAAAAACCTAAAGCAGCATTACGTAATCCACCGAACCTGGACTCCATTCCTGAAATCTTACTTTGTAAGTCTGTAAAAACACGGGTAGCGCCGTTAGCTTTGCCGTGGATTTTCTCCAGGGCAGCTTCAACGTTTCCAGATAATTTTAAAACCCACTCAGTAATTTTCATTCACTAACTTTTAAGCCTCTGTTTTGTATCTCTTCCCGGATGCAGTAATTTAAGTCTTGTATCTGTGAGGCATACTCCTCATCTGACATCTCATCAATTTGCTCCTGGGTAAATTTAAAGTGGTACCTCAGACGTGCATTTTGAATGCGAAACTGAGAGGGATTGGTACCAATTTGAGCCCTCTCTATAGCTCCTTTAGCTCTCCGTCTTTAATCTTTACCAGTTCATCGATCTTTGCAGATACGCTCATAAACAATCCACCGATATCTTCCATATCCTGCATGGGATCATCCCCGGCTACATAGCAAGCTCTTATTAAAACTTCAGTGAATTTCATGGGATTTTTACCCATGGCAGCTGTTGCAGCTGATAAGTCTTTTCTCTTAGGTAGTCTGAGCAGGCACCATTTTCCGGTTTCCTCTACCTCAAAGAGGAACACACGACCATGCTTGGCCTTGTGCTCCTCTATCTGTTCAGGTGTTAATCTTGTAGTATTCATTGGGGGTTTAAATGTATTTTAAGTATTAGTTAAACGTTGTACTCAATATCTCCAATGACCAGCGGAATTTGAATCTCCATGTTCGGGTCACCGGTTTTCATGCCTTTCTTTAATTCTCCAAAGCGGCAAAACTTCAGTGTGTCAACAGTAGGTACTCCACCTTCAGGCAGGTATCCAACAGTGATATCAAAGGCAGCGATCGAAGTAATGGACTTGCCTTTTGGAAGGGCTTTCTGCATGGCTTCCACCGTGCTTTGCAGTAAAGTAATTGATCCGGAAAAATCTACCTTGCCACGGCCAGCAGCCACCGGCTTTGCGCCACGTGCGTAGATGTTCTGGTGATCTTTTTTCTCCGTGTACTCGATAGCTGCAACACCATCTGCCGGAGAAACTGAACCGGGTAATATCACAGAGATATCTTCCCAGCTGTATTCATTTCCATTGATCATTATAGTAGTTTTTGAATGGTTTGTAATAGGGTGAATTAAACAGTAGCCGGGTTAGAATATGCAACCGTTGCCTCAATTTTTCTGGCCGTACCGGTAGGAACAATGCTCAGCTCAGTCACAATCTTATCAGTTGATAAAATGTTCTGATCCGGATTAACATAGGCAGAAGCTCCGGAGATTTCTTTAAGTGCCGTCATCTGCTCATTGATGGCTTTCTCTACCGATGCCTGGTAATGCTTAATAGATGCTGTGTTCATTTTACCGGTTGTTTGATCCAGCAATACTTCATCCAGCAAGTCTTCCAGGTACACAGTTCTGGTAATACGGCAGGCTTTATCCAAAGCACGGCCACGGTTCAGGTACGAAAAGTCATCCGTGATCACACAGGCTGTGTGGTCATCGTTGAAGTAGTAGCCACTCTTACCAATATGAGAGCGGAAAAACACATAACCTTTATCATTGAGTGAATCCCGGTCAGCATCGGTAAAAATATTGTAAGCATCACCTGAAGAGAAATCTACATTAACCATTTTAAGGGCACCATCCTTTACACGGCCAATATTCCGGTTCACCGGAACAGCAGCAGCTTTACCAAGTGCAATACCTACAGCAGCATACTCAGCTGCCTTTGCATGCACATTCCTGGTAAGTGGATCACCACCTATCATAACCGTTACCCGGTTAGCATTTGGGGAGGTACCGCTAGCACGCATATTCAGCGTAGCAGAAACATCTCCACCCCAGTTACGGCCTTCCACAATGATTGAGAAGGGGCGATGGCGCAGTGAAAATTCATCCTCCTGAAGTGATTGAGCATTGCTGATGCAATCCCACATATCATCTTCCAGTTCACCGGTGAAGGCAGGCGTGTATCCATTATCAGGAACACGGGTGATACCAAGCAAGCGAATGGCACCACCGGCTGCATCGATCAGTGTTTTTGCAAAGTTCTCAGCCTTATCAGCCATCTCAGCCATGGTAACCGTTTTAGCAACTACCATTACATACAATTGAGAGCCAACAGGAGCATAGTTATAAAAATCCCGGATGTGGTGCCATGCCAGGCATGTATTGGCAATATCATAGGCTTTATTAATTCCTTTGTCCTCTGCATCGGACAATTGCAGAAATGGCCCAAGCACTTCGCCCAGGGCAAATTCACCGGATACGGCAACACCGGAAACGATTATACCTGCTACACCATCTTGTGAAGCAGCTGATCTACCTAAATTTCCGTTACCACGGATTACGGTTACATTTGGTTGTGACATGCTATAGAAGTTTAAATAATTTGAGTCCTAATCCAATGACCAGCAGTAACAGAAACACAATCCCTACATAACTCATGTATAGTGTGAACTTTGGGATATACGTTTCCCTGATTACCTTAGTAACCACTTCCTGCTTTTCTCTGGTTGTTTTTACCAGCTGATCATAAAGCCTGGCTTTTACCTCCAGCTCCGGGCACAGACAGGTGGCAGTCACCGTCTGGCCCGTACGCTGAATAGTAACAACACTATGGCTTCCTTTTTTTACAATTGCCTTAGAAGGGGCTGGAGCAGTGCCAGGCTCATGATGTAAACCTGGCTGCTCCAGAGACAATTCAACGACTGAACTGTCTGCACCTATTGTGATGATAGTGTCACGCTGTACAGTTGTCGTAGAGGTGAAAGTACTATCCGTTTTTATCGATGTTGGTGTAATGCGCTTACTGCATCCTACACTCATCAGTAGGGTACTCACTGCAAAAAGCAGTAGCATTATTTTGTCGGCCATGGATGCTTTCATCGAATTTGATCGTTTTTGATTTCAAAGTCAAACTCAGTATCCATACCATACTTTTCAATTAGCAGCCTGGTCAGCTCATCAGCGCAAGGACCTGCTAAATGATTAAAGGTTTGCTTTACATCTTTGCCTACCAGTATGCATCCATCCGTGTTAAGATGATTCACACCATTGTGCATGCGGATACCTACCCAATTTGCACCATGGCCATCATCTAAACTTAAGTTTTCCTGATTGTAAATAAGCGGCAAAGGCCTTTTAAATCTTGGACTATAAGTAACCTTACATTTGTGGTTACCGGCTGTTATAGCCGTACGTCCATAAAGCTTAACACCCAAAGCTCTGGCCACATCCTCAAGTGTGTAACAGCGAAAAGTAGTATCGGGCACGATCAGGTGTCCAATGGTACTTGTCTCTGTAAACTTAAATCTGGTTAGCATTGCTTTGGGTGTTACGCTTGAATTGTGAATTAATACTTGTTACTTTTTGTCGCCTTCAGCAGCTTTTGCAGCTTCAGCAGCAGCTTTTGCAGCTTCAGCAGCTTTCTTATCAGCAGCAGCTTTTTCTAACTCTTCAGGTGTTTTCTTACCGGCTGCTTTTTTAGATGCTGATTCAATCGCTTCGATTTCATCCTTTACATCCTTGCGCTTTATCGTTTCCACCTTACGAGCTTCTCCATCTCCAAGGGTTCTGCCGTGGGTATGGGCTAAATCATCTGATGTAAAGCATAGACCATCGCTGGTCTGTTTCAGTTCCTCAATTGCGGGGTTTGCTACAAAGCATTCAGCCGCCATTTTTTTTAGTTCCCTCATGGTTGTTTTGTAAATGGGTGATCCTTACCAACTATCAGAGCGCCACCAATAGAAAGCAATGTAATTGCCATCTCTCCGGAAATCTGACCTGTTTGTAACAGGTACATAGTACCTGTTACACAGATCAATCCTGCAATGGTGGTCCGATAGCTACCAAGTGCAGCCCGGATTATGTATTTGATTTCGTTATAGATTAACTTCAACATGATTAGACTGATTAAGCTCCGTGAGCCTGAACAATTGCAATCACACCCTTACCATCTGAGCGTCTCTTACGACCACCCATTTTAACTTCCATTGAAAACACATCACCGTAGTAAAGCGGGTCAGCAGTGCTTTCAAAGAATTTAGTAGAACCCAATGCTTTTGCTACCATGTTTTTCTGCCAGCAGATGACAGCCTGGTTATCGGAAGTGGCAGCAGTTGCTCCCGGTGCTTTTGGTACCGGAGGAGTAGCATTGGTGTAAATAGTAGTGTCGGAACGCTCCATGATGTTAAAGCCATAAAGCTTCAGGATGACACCTTCTTTCAAAGAAAGCTCATTTCCGTTGATGCCATCACGTGCCATCAGGGTAGTATCAGAAGTCAACTGCTGATACATATCAGAAGGGATTAAAGCATAACGATCCGCTTTGGGGATGTTCTGCTTGTTCATCAGCGCCTGTGCTCTTTTTAAGTCTTCTTTAACCAGGGCATTTCTGGTGCCTGTTGCAGAAGGAGATAAGGCCAGTGCATCAGCGGTACCGGTGGTACGCAGTATTTGACCTGTAACAGTAGGAGCCCACTTGTAAAGCAAATCTTCTGCAAAGCTTTCGCTCAGTGCATTGATATCTTCTCCAACAGCAGAGCCCATTTTATCATAACTGATCTCTTTACTTTCCGCATCAGTGATGTGGCGAGGATCAGAAGAGTAAACATCCAGTGGATAGGTAATGTCAGTATCAGTACGTCTTACTGCTGTAGCCGGGAAAGTTGACCGGTTCTTTACAACAGCTGAAGCAGCACCTGCTTGCGGAATATGAACGACTGCACCGGCAAGTACGTTATCCGATTCATCAAAGCACTTATCCAGGAATGGATTCTCCTTAAACAAGCTTTCAATGATGTAATTGACCCATATCTCTTGCTGGATCGCCATCAGGGAATACCCGGTAAAATTAAATGTGGGCATGCCGAACAAATGTCCTACAATTTTCAGCGTAGGTATTGCCAGGAATACCGGTAATCCAACTTGAAGCGGGTCCAAATTGGTTTTAGATGCCACAGCAGTTCCAATGAACGCCGCCATCAGGAGACTCATCAGGAACGAGGTGAAGAACTTAATTGGTTTCATATTTTAGTTTTGTTTTTGGTTTTTGATTTTTGATTTTGTGATTTGATATTCTTTTTAATGGCTTCCAGTATGATTTTGATGATCCACCCGCCGGCTGCACCTGCACACCCCAGGACGAACGCCTGTGCAACAGAAGCAAATGCTATCCATCCGAATAGCTTGCCAACAAGCACACCTGCAAACCCCATAAGCAAGGAAGCGCCGTCACCGTGGTGGTTCATTACTTACCGTAGGCTGCTTTAAGTGCTTTAAACTTTTCAGGGTTTGACTTTTGAAGCGCTTCCAGCTTCTTACCGGACTTGTCATTATCCAAGTAATCTTTATAAGTCCAGTTTGCTTCAGGACCTTCTGAGCCAGATGGAGGATTGTCCATGCGATTAGTGATCGTTTTACGCTCAGGCATGCCGGCAATGATTTTACTCACACCTTCAAAATCCTTTTGCGCCAGAGTCTTGTAGTTTTCCCGGTCCGCTTCAACAATTTTGCCGGCAGTCACAGCAGCATCAAGCATTGATGTTATGCTCGCTTCGAGCTGTTCTGCAACTTTAGCCTCAAGCTTAACAACTTTTGATTTTTCAGTTTCCAGGGCATTGTGCATAGCCTGGAACTTCTGGAGGATAACATCCTCAGTCAGGTCTTCAGCCTTCATACTGAGAATGGCTGCAAATAAGTGAAGGTTTTTCATTTCGTTTTGATTTATAGAATTGATGATTTGTTGATTGAAATAAGATGCCACAGCTTTCAAATCGCTCTTCTTGAGCACATCATCCGGTATGGCTGTTTTGATGCCACCTTCATAAGTGCCTGTAGCCAGTCCATACTTAACAGCATCCTGATCATTAATAAAACAGTCGATATCGTTTTGTAAAAACTTACTTACAATATCCTCCTCGCTCATGCCGGTATCCTCCACATAACAAGCGATCAAGTCCTTTTCAACTGTATCCAAATTATCAGCTGCAAGCCTGAGTTGATGGGACTGACCATACATGCTTACAGATGGCTTATGTAGCACAAGCCGGCTACCTCTGGCAATTTCCCTGGTCTTGCATGCCGTGAAAATTACAGTAGCCATACTGGCAACAATACCCTCAGCTTTTGCGCTTATAGGTTTGGGGCTCGATTTGATCTTATTACGAATTGGAAAACCTTCAAACACACTGCCACCATAAAAATTCATTAATTCTAGCTCAATGGAACCGGTTGCAGGATCAACAATCAGGATGTCAAGCTCCTGACAGATCTCACGGGAACTGTTTTCCCATTCCGAAATAAAGCCCGTTAGTCGAATTACGGATCGACCGGCTTCACTGGTGATGGTTAGGAACTTGCTTTTTGGCATGTGTAGTTGGTTTTGTTTGGTAATCGAGTTCGTTAATCGAGATTGCAAATATGAATCAAATAAATCACACTTTTATTTTATAGATAATTGGTTACCTTATAGTTAGGATTGGTTACTTAAATGCATGGATTAGATAAACGCTATTAATAATTGCCAGTCAATTCTTTGCATTTTTGCAGTCAATGAGCCAATTAAACAAAAAGCAGCAGGCAGAGTATGCCAAAACCCTGTACATCAAGGATAGCTTGACACAGAAGGAGATAGCCATCAAGGTGGGTGTCACTGAAGCTACTATCCGTGCCTGGAAAGAGAAGGGCAAATGGGATGACTTAAGGGCCATTCACACGATTTCTAAACCGGAGATGATCCGTGCCTGGTATGGTCAGATCAATGAGATCAACATTGCCATCTCCCAGCGGGAGGAAGGCAAGCGGTATGCATCCAGTAAGGAAAGTGATACCCTGCTCAAGCTGGCTCAGGCAATCAAAAGTCTGGAGAGTGAACTGGGTATATCAGACCTGGTTAATTCTTTCACTCAGCTCATAGATTTCATCAAGCCGCAGGACCTTGCCAAGGCTAAAGAGATCGGCGAAATAGTTGACAGCTTCATAAAATCCCGGATATGAAACTGAAAGACAAACAAGCCATAAGGGACTGGGAACTTTACCGTAAAAATCTGGTGAAGGCTACTGCCATCGATAGCGATGAGTCGGAGCTGGATCAGATCAAACGTAAAGAGTTCCTGCTTTCCAATGTACTTGCTTTTGCTAAATACTATTTCCCACATTACTGCACCTCTGACTTTGCATCCTTCCACAAGCGTTTTTTAAAGAAGGCCATTGAGTCGGATACCATTTACATGACCCGTGCCTGGGCACGTGACCATGCCAAAAGTGTCACGGCCGGAGTGATCCTGCCACTTTACTTAATGCTTACCGGCAAAATGAAAAACATGCTGCTGGTAAGTTACAATGAAAGCAATGCTACCGAATTACTCACACCCATTAAAATGGAGCTGGAGAGTAATCAGCGGCTGCTGAACGATTACGGTAAATTTCAAAGCATCAGCGGATGGGAAGCAGGCAAGTTCACCACTAAGGACGGCTGCTCGTTCCGTGCCATTGGTACCGGACAATCACCCCGTGGAGCTCGTAACCAGGAAGCACGTCCCGACTTTATCCTTTGTGATGATAGCGACGAGGATGAAATGGTACGAAATCCGGACCGGCTCAGCAAAGCCTGGGACTGGATGAACGGTGCACTGTTTGGATGTTTCTCCATTACCGGAAGTAAAAGGTTCATTGTTGTCGGGAATATTATCGCTCAAGATTCATTAGTCGTTCGGGCAAAAGAAGTAAGTGATGACTTTGAGCAGATTAATATTCTCGACAGCGGTGGCCAGCCTTCCTGGAAGGAGCGCTTTACCTTGGAAGAGTGCCAGTACATGATCAATAAAATGGGGTACCGGTTAAGTCAACGGGAGTACTTCAACAATCCAATCAATGAAGGCAAGGTGTTTAAAAAGGATTGGTTTGTTTTCAAAAAGCTGCCACCTATGAACACCTATAAATACATGGTGGCATACCTTGATCCGGGTTTTAAAAAAACCAAAACATCCGACTCCAAAGCCTGGGTACTGGTTGCCCTGCACGATGGGAAGTTCCACGTGCGGAAGGTATTTTGTGATGTGGCATCAGTCAATGAAATGGTGGGATGGGGATATGCCATTGACAAACTGCTGAAGGAAAAAAGTGCCATAGCTTCCCTTCAGATGGAACAGGTTTTTTTACAGGACCTGCTTTATAAAGATTTCTCAGCTGCTAAAGCTCAGTATGGTTATCCACTTCCACTTTCGGGAGATACCAGAAAGAAGCCGGATAAGGATGCTAGGATTGAAGCCACCAGTGGATACTTTGAAAGAGGTGACGTATTCTTTGATGAAGCTATTGAGGAGGACCACCACTGCAAGCGACTGGTGGAGCAGTACCTGGCATTTGAAGTAGGGGTAAGAACCCGCAAGGATGGACCCGATGCCATGGAGGGTGCTTTCCATATATTAATGGGAATGGTTACCCACAATGCTGATATGACCATTGGCAAAAGACAAAAGGTGAGTAAGTATAAAATGTAACAACACTATATAATATGCCATTTCTAACTAAAGAAGATTATGCTGGCGCTATCCGGGAACGCATCCTGGACCAGATTACGGAGTTCGACGATAACAAAATTCAGCAGGTTGACAGTTTTGCTGTGGAATTTATTAGTGGATACCTCAGAAGCCGCTACGATGTAGCAGCCATCTTTAATGCAACAGGCGAGGATCGCAATCCGGTCATTGTCATGTATGCCGTCGACATTGCCATCTACCAACTTCATCACCTGATCAATCCCCGCAAGCTTCCTGAACTGCGAAAAGAGCGTTTTGAATTAGCCCAGGACTGGCTTCAGCGGGTTTCCAAACAACTCATAAATCCGGAGCTGCCACTGCATGCTACCCCGGATCAAATTGATTACATCAAATTCGGCGGAAACACTAAACGGAACAACCACATCTGAAACACCATTTAAGTCCCATTTAAGTTCACGCAGGATCGACGATCTTATAAAAGTAATACAACACCCTCATTTAACCATCCACATCAAACAGAGCCGCTAATGAAGCCAAATAATAATGAGTCCTATGGAAAGATTGGAAATGTTTACAAGTCTCCAGCCATTGGTACGCTGACTGTCAAGTCATTAACCCTCGCAGCCAGTGACATTAGCACCTGGAAGAAAGCGGTGGACTCAGCCAGAAGCGCTGTGTCACCCAGACGGCAACAGCTTTATGATCTTTACAACAACATCTGTCTGGATGGCCATTTGACTTCGGTAGCTCAGAAGAGAACCATCAGCGTTACCAACAAAAAGATTCAGTGGATATCAGCCTCCGGTGATGTGGATGGTGTGGATATGATTAACAAGCAGGTGCTTGGTACTCCGTGGTTTACCCAGTTTTTAAAGGAAGCCATGAGCACCATATCCTGGGGGCACACCCTCATTGAGCTGCTGGTTGAAAAGGGTGGTATAAAAGGCATTCAAGTAATTGACCGTTATAATGTTATGCCTGAGTATGGCTTTGTTTCCTATCACTATAACAACTGGTCTACCACTCCGGGAAGCGGCTTGTATTACCGGGACAACCCACAGGAAACCCGTTACCTGATTGAAATCGGAGGACCTAAAGATTATGGCCTTTACATGATTGCAGCTCCTTACGTGCTTTACAAACGTTCCGGAGTAGCCGACTGGGCGCAGCTGGCTGAGATATTCGGTATGCCGTTCCGCATTGGCAAGTACAATCCTTTTGACGATCGCACCAGAAAACTTCTGGAGACAGGCCTTGAGAACATGGGTGGAGCCGGCTATGCCGTAATTCCTGATGGGACCAGTGTGGAGTTTCATGATACCAACTCCTCCGGTAAGAGTGAAATTTTTAAAGACTTGCACTCGGTAATGAATGAGGAGATCAGCAAGCTTTACCTGGGTGGTACCATGACCATTGAAGATGGAGCCTCCAGAGCTCAGGGAGATGTGCATGCCGAAGGAGAGGATGATATCAACCTATCTGATATGATCTGGATTGAGCACCTTTTGAACTTTGAACTGCGCCCCAGACTGGCCATGCATGTAAAGGGTGGTGGTGTTTTTAATAATGGTGAGTTCAAGTTTCCTGAAACCGGTCAGATACCACTTGACAAAAGGATCACCATTGATATGCAGCTCTCTCAGCGCATTCCTTTCCCGGATGATTACTGGTACAAAACTTACGGTATCCCAAAACCTGAAGGAGCTAATGCGCTTCCGGTGGCTAACAATCCATACAAGGCGGAAACAGAGGAGCAGGAACCTGCCACCAATCCTAAAAAGGAGAAGGAGCCTGTCGAGAAACCTAAAAAGAAGGAAGCTATTCCACCTTCTCCCATCAGCGATAAGATCAGAGCCATCTATGGTGCTGAGAGTAAATACAAGCCTTTAGTTATCACAGCTGCTGAAGGCAGGAAGCGTGATGAAATCTGGGACCGTATTGTAAAAGGGATTCATGCCGGTGAAATTAAACCGGGCAAGATCGACAAGGACCTGCACAAGTGGATTGCGGATCATCTGTTTAAAGCAGTTACTACCGGCTTTGTTGGCGACCTGGATAAGTATGATCCAAAGACTCCTGACCGGGTGATGCTCGAAAAGCTTCAGCGTGATGTACAGGTATTCTCTGCTGTTAAAACGCATCAGGAGCTCCGTGCTGCAACTGATTTGCTAACTGATGATAATGGCATGGTGCGCTCATTCAGTGACTTTAAAGAGCTGGTACAAGAGATTGACACCACCTATAACATTACCTGGCTGGCAGCTGAGTATCAGCAGGCAGTAGCCTCCTCTCAAATGGCATCTAAATGGGTGAA
>JACCDG011965543.1_pt1 | contig 11223 bp, 12 predicted proteins | sample 7442471 | NCBI WGS metagenome assembly JACCDG01 (sample SAMN15323444, study PRJNA562643) | freshwater metagenome | isolation source: river surface water | place: USA:Blue River Watershed | collected 2017-08-17
AGACGGCCCACCGGTCTGCCGTGTATGTCTTAGTAGACGACGACAGGGCAAACGATGTCCCGCGCTGCCACACGTCCATGTGGCTGTTGATGATGGCGTTACGCCGCCCGACGCCGTACCGGTTGTCATAAAGGTATTGGAGGTTAGCGCTCAAATACGTGTTGAGGTTCGCAGCCGTCACGGTTTGCCCTGCCACGTATGCGTAAGGACTAGACCACGCCATTAGTTACCCCGTTGCGCTCGTTTTCGGCTTGCAAAGTGTCTACGGTTTCGCCGGGTAGCCAATTGGCATTTTCGGTCAGGCGTGGCCGTAACTGGCCTTCAATCGCGGCCACCTCGCGCGGCTTAGGCCACGTCACCGGCCGCCACTTTGCCCCGTGCGATTCGTTGAGGCACGACACGCAAAAAAAGCGCGGGTCATCTTTGCTAGCAAGCTGCGCGCCGCCGCATTCACACATGACCACCCAACGGCCATGATTGACGTATGCCGCTAGTGGCGCATCGGCGGTGTCCTCGGGCAGAAAGAAAGGAACGTCCTCACGACTCCACCACATGCGCGCCGGTATTTCTGCGGCGCGATTGGTGGGCATCACCATGCCGCCGCGCTCGGCTTGCACAATATGCACGTCATCGGCTGTTGCGAAAATCTGACCGGGAAGCATCACACCGCCAACACTGTTGTTGAGCCAAGTACGGAATAGGTCGAGGAGTCGAGTTGCCAGACCGAGCCTGATTGACCAACCGGCGAGGTGTTGAGCGTGCGCTGCCACCCGTCAGTGTTGAACGTGTCAGCGATTCCCTCGGTGAACAGATCCAAGGTGGCCGCCGGTGCCGTTGAGGGCAACCCGGTGACGTTGACCCTCGAGCCAACGTCGAGGGCTAGCAAGTCGTCAAGATCAACGCTTGATTGTTTCGCCCACCCGTCAATGCGTAGGGAATCGGTGCGCGGTGATGGCTCGGCGCGTACTGACGCATTCCATTGGACTACCGCCGCCATTTGCACGTCAGTGTCAACAATGAGAGAAAGCGTCTCGGTACGGCTGCCGTAGTAATCCACGCTCGAGGTATTCACTTGGCGAATCTCAGCGCCGCCCACGCGCGTGCCCTTCACGTCGTTGACTAGGTTTTGATCGTTGAGCACAAACGTGACACCGGGCGCCACATCAAGCGCGGTGACGCTTAGCGCAATGGCCGCGTTGTATCGGCCGTCACGGCTTGCCAGCGTTGGCACGCCCGCCGCGCTGATGTACGCGGGCGCGAGCTCGGCATCACCTACGGTGTCGAGGGCATCAAGCGCGCTCACGCCATCGGTCTTTTGCTTGCCGACTGTTGACAGGCCCGTGCCCGACACCGCGCCAGTGACACCGGCGAAAGAGCAGACACGCAAAAATCGTGCCGTTGAGGTTTCACCCGTCGCCCCACTCATTGCCGCATAGGTGGCAGCGGCCACCGTGTTGCGGTCGAGCGTGGCGGTGGTGTCCGTCCAAAAAGCGGCGTGGGAAAGCTGGCCGGAAAACATTGCACCCGGTGCGCCACCGACTCGATGCGTGGCACCGAAAGCGGGCAGCGGGTACGTTCCTGGCGCCACTACGCTTAGCGTGTCCTCGGCGCCGTTGACGTAAAGGTAAATGCCGATATTGCCGCCGCTGACCTTGTTGACCGATGCAGTAACCGCGTGCCAATCGCCGTTGGTAATCGTGGTCGAGCCGGTCAGGCTGCCATACGTGGTGCCATCGGCAAGAATCACGCGCATGTGCGCTTTGCCGCCTGACGTGAGGCACAACTCAAAACGTGCGCTATCGGCCGCCCGTACGGAATAGAGCACGGTCGTTGACGCCGGGTTGCTTGTGGCATTCATTAGTACCGATGCCATGCAAGACGTGGGATTAGTGAGGCTGCCGTCGTAGGTGCCTTCAAAGTAATACCCGTTGGATACGTCCACCGGGGTGAACGCGGCAACGGTGCCGCCATCAACGGGCAGCGCGCCGACTCCCACCTCACCACTACCGCCCGAGCCCGAGGCGGTCACGCTCAGCGGGTAGCGCGTCGTACCCGTGGCCACCTCACCGGCCGAGGTTGCCCCCGCCGCCTCGGTGAGCGGCCACAACAGCGTGGGCGATACCGCTAAAGTCTGCTCGGTTTCCCACGCCTTAAGCTCAACGCGCTGCAATGCCGCGAGCCGGTCAGATGCACTAATGCGGCACACCGGGCGGCCCTTATCCCACTCAGGTGACCACTCATCAATGAGTCCAGACCACATCACGACATAAGCGCCCGCGCTCGGTGGCTTGAAAGAAACGCGAATCGGGCAGCGCAAACGCAGCGGGTGATATGCGCCCGAGGCAAGCCCTGGCGTGTAGTTGCCCGCCGCATTGTTGAGCACAAGCGTGAGGCGCCCCGGCTGCGACGATGAGCGCTCATCGGTGCGCCCACGATTGAACGACACCGCATCGCGTAGACGCAGATCGCTTGTTACGTCTACCCATGTAGGGCTAACCGTTGACGGTGTGCCCGTTGGCGCTATCTCAATTTTGAGGTCAGGCAAGCCGGGCTTGGCTACGCGGGTCATTAGTCGAGCCCGAGCCGTTGGCCGCCCTTGCGGCGGCGCACCTTGAGTAATGATTGGTGCAAGATTTCGCCGTCAAGTTGCAAGATGACGGTCTGGAGTTGCTCCACGTTTCGCCCCGTGCTCGCAACTTGCGCGTTGGCGTTCACCACGTCAGGGTTGTAGTTGGCAATATCGCCGCCGAGCGAATCACCGGCCGCGTATGAATTGACCAATGAGGCAAGGTCACCGGGAGTAGCAAGCAATTGCTCTGCTAATTCCGTACCGCCGTCAGGGCCCTTATCCATCACGTCTTGCAAAAGTTGTTGGCCGTAAGGATTGCCGCCCCACACGGCCGCGAGCTTGCCAAGTGCTGTTTTCCAGCGGCGCACTTTGTCAATGCGCTGGCGCACCCAATCGGCGGCACTTCCTGGCGTAGACCCGGCCACATCTTGCGCAGCTTTGACGCGGGCTTGCGCGCTGGCACGCGCCGAGGAACCGACCGCGGTTTGATTCAATTCGGCTTGCGCTGCCTGCAATTCGGCTTGCGCCGATGCTTGCGCGGTGGGGTCATATCCGCCGATGCCAAAGAATGAGCGGGTTTGGTCTTTGATGCGGCTCACCAATGAATCACGGTTAGCGATGGCATCGGCTTGCGCCGAGCGCGCCGGGTCGAGCGCGTCTACCGCGTTTTGGCGTGCCGCTTGCTTGGCTTTGATCTTGGCATCAATCTTGGCATTTTTGGCCGCCTTGGCCTTGGCCTTAGCCTTGGCCTTGGCGCTTGCCGTGCCCTTGGCGTAGTGAGGCACACCGCCGTTGAGCATTCCTCGAGTCTGCGACGCGGTAGCCACGTGCGAGCCTTGCGGCAAGTAGACAAGCTCGGGCCCGCGTTCACCGACTAGGGCAACGCCCGAGGCATCACCGCCGGTGGCCCATGACCCGCCACCACCGTTGCCGCCCGCCTCGCTCGCTGCCGTCTTAGCCTCGCGGGCCTTGTCAATGACCCTTTGCAAAGAGTTGATGGCGTTTTGTACGGAGGTGCTGACCGAAATGTTGGGGTCTGTTTTGTCAGCCTCAACAGCCTTGGCGCGCGCGTCCTCAAGTTTCTTTATCGCGGCTTTGGTATCCGCGTTGACCTTGACGTTGGGCGCTTTCGGGATTGCCTCGATTTTGCCGGTTACTGAGTCAACCCGCAAGCCAACTTTGGCCAGGGCGGCATTGAGTTGCGGCGTCGAGTTCGCAAACGCAATCAACTCGTCAGGGCTCATCTGCTGTTCCATCGTGGCCCACTTGCTCACGAGCCCGTCAATGTCGCCAGCGTTGGCCATATCGCCAATGGATTGCTTCACGGCGCGCATCCCGGCGTCCATCTTGCCCGCGCTATCGGCATTCATGCCCATCGCTACGGCGAGTAGGGAAAGGGGGCCACCGGCAGGCAGGGCTAGCGTTGAGGCTGCGCCCCCGATGCCGCCGAAAAGCTCAGTGAATTTGTAGACGCCAAACGCTGACCCGAGGGCCACAACGGCGCCCCCGGCGGTGGTCATGCTTGTGGCCAGCGTGCCCATTGCTGGCGCTGCGGCAGCGGCGGCCGGTGCCGCGCCGCTAATCCCGGTCGCTGCCGTGGTGGCTGCCGTGCCCGTGCCCGAGAACAAACCGGCCATGCCGGTGAGTCCACTTTTCACCATGCCGAGCGGCCCGCTCAAAAGGTTGAACGCAACAGCGGCACCGGCAACGGCAACGGCGGTGGTCTGCACCGGTTGCGGCAGATCCCCAAAGAACTTGGCCAAGTCTCCGAGGCGCTCGACAATTGGGGTGATCGCGGGCAACAGCGATTCACCCAACGTCATCTTGATGCCGTCCATTGCGGCATCAAACTTGCGTTGCGCCTCGAGGTTCTTAGCGAACGCATCAACTTGGTCTTGGCCAATGACTTGGTTGTATTCATCGGTTTTGGCCATCAAGTCATTGATGCCAGCTTTGCCACGGTTGAGGAAAGGCAAAAGCGCGGTGCCCTGGCGCCCAAATAATTGGAGTGCCAACGCGGTCTTAGTAGGCCCGTTAGGCATGTTCTTAAACTGCTCGGCCATATCCGGCAGAATGTCCGTTAGCGGCTTGACCTTGCCTTGCGCGTCAGTAAACGAAATGCCGAGGCTTTTCATCGTGTCGGCAACCGGGCCTTTACCCGTTTGCGCTGCCTTCACTAAGTTTTTGTCCAGAAGGCCCATAGCCTTAGTGAAGTTGCCGAGGTCTTGGCCGGTCTGTTTCGCTGCGAAACGTAGGCGCGATGATGCCTCAACGCTGCCACCTACGGCACGGTTAAGTGCCAGCGTTTCTTTGGTGGCGCTTTGGAAAGTGTCAATTGATTCTTTGGCAAAAGCGGCAAGCCCGATGGCGGCAATTCCAGACCCCACGGTGCGCACGGCTTTACCCATGCTGCCAACGCCCTTAGTGGCGCTCGCCAATCCTTGCTTGGTCTTATCGCGGGCGATAATGTCAAGGATTAGTTGCTTCGCTGCCGCCACCGTCGCCCCTTACATGTTGAGTTCTAAGCCGTCAATTTGTGCGAATAGCCGCGCATACGCTTTGAATCGTTCCAACTCATCCCACGTCAATGAGTTGCGTATGTGCTCAATGTCGCTCAGCCCGAAATAGCGGGCGAGCAACGGCAGCCAATCGGCTAGTTGGTCTGTTCGCTTTTCGTGGGCAAAGTAGGGTCATCGGCGTTGCCTTCCGGCGGCGCCAGATCCGTAGTGCCGTCTCCGACTAGCTCAAACTCAAGGCCAAACAAGTTGAGCCCGTCGAGAATCTCAAGCCACGTCACATCATCGCCGTGGCGCTGGCACGCAAGGAACCACGCATAACCAAGAGCTCGGCCGTCGCGTTGGTCAAGCCAACTCAGCCACTCGATAGGAACCCACCCGGTGAGGCTTTTCATTTCGTCGGTTTCGCGGATAAACATACGCCGCAAATCCAAGTCACGGTGCGTGGTGGTTTCCTGGCCGTTTTCGTCGGCCTCGGTGTACGTCAACTTGAGTGTTACATCAAACACGGGTGAGCCCCTTAGTGTTGGTTATTTCGGTAATTTGTTGATCGCTGACTCAATGGCTTTGTTTACTTTCTCGGCCACCTCGGGCGCCTTTTCCTCACCGGGTTTGTCGAACCAACCCGGCTCAACGGTCTGCGCTACCCACGCCTTACGGTTGCCCATGACGGGGTGCCGCCACGTGCCCTTATTCATGTAGAACGGCAATTGACGTTGATCGGCGGGCATACGTGTTGCCTCGCTGCGCACTGTCAATTGGTGCGAGCTGCCGCGCGAGCGGTTGACCACGCGCACGCTTGCCGCTGCCGCGCTACGCAGCCCGGAACGCTTGCGCAAGCCTTCCCATTTGCGTTGCGTCAACGGCCCGTAACTCTTGCCGCTCAAGAGCGTGGCGTTAGCGCGTGCCTCGGTCGCTGCGCGCCCTTGACCTTTTGAGGTGAGCCCTTTCACGCGCTTGCGTTGCTCGGCCACAATGACTTTCACGGCCGCCGCTAATTCTTTGCGCAATTCCGCGCCCAATTCCTTGGGCATATCTTTGACAATCGCGGCCATTTTGCGCTCAGCCGCCACCGGGTCAATCGTGATGGCGCCATCGCTGCCACCGGCACGCTGACGTGCGCTAGGTGCCATAACGTCACCGCCCTAGTGAGGTCAACACAAGCCCCCAGCGCGCGGGCTCACACGCGCCGAGGGCTTGCGGTCAATGGGTACGCCTAGAGCGCCGTATCGGTGCTCATGTACGTGATCGTGGGCAAGTTGCCCGAGGAGTCGTCGCGCCACGTGAAATCAAACTTGCTTGTCAATTCGTTCGCGCCGTCAGCGCCCTGAATGTCGCCGTCCCACGTCACCGATGGCAACGTGATGCGGAATGCCGGGTAATAGGTCGAGGCAATCGCGGTGGTGCCCACCCACTCCATGACCACGCTGTTTGACGTGTTGGCAACCACTAGGTCTTGCAGTGCCTTACCGTCAGCGAGCGTCCAATCCACGGTAACGCTGCCCGTGATTGATGCGGGCCCGTTGAGCACAGGCTGAGTCTTAAGGTTGCTCGAGTTGGTCGAGAAGTCCTCGGTATCGTAGGAACGCTCAATGGTGACGGACACGTCACGCACGTTGATGGCGGCCTCGCTGTTGTAGGTGCCCATCTTGAATGCCATTTGCCCACCGTGAAACGCCTTAACCCCGGCGTTGTGGCTGACGCTGGCAAGGGTCTGGCCATCATCAAACTTGCGGCCGTCAATCTGCAAATTGGCCTCTAGCAAGCTATCCGTTGAGCAGGAAAACTCTGCACTAAGGATTTTGCCGCCCACAATTTCGTGGCACTTCACGGTGCCATCGCGGTAAGGAACGCCCACCTGGCACGTTACTGATTTGCCGTACGTATCCGCCAGCGGGTGCGTTTGCAGATACGCCGTAGAGGCTGCCTGCTGCACCGGGGTGACAGTGCCACCCATCAGCGTGTTGAGAAGTACGCCCATCTTGGAATACGGCACGTCAATGGCAACGGTGCCCGTAGCGCCGTGGTACGTCTCAACGTAGTGGTCAAGGTTGGGGCCAAAGCTGCCCGTAATGATGCCTTCGCCCTGTACCCGGTTAGGCACACGGTTGAGCGATGCGCTGCGATGCTTGACAAACTTGGCGGGGGCAACGCGCGTGCCGTAGGTTGATTCGGCGCTAAATCCGAAACTTGACCCCATGCCGGAACCAATAGCCATTTACTTGCCTTTCGTTTCGTCGGTGCTTGCGGTTGCCGAGCCCTTGGCCTTGGTTGCCTTATCTGCGATTTCCCACAGGGCCACTTCGCCCTGTTCGCCGGTCTGCCAGTAGGTATCGGGATTTGGCACGTTGATGACTCCACCAACGGGAACCTTGACCCAGCGATGCCCGTCAGGAACCATCAAGTCATCGGGTGAGATGTTGCGGTATTGCGGCATGGGTTGCCCCTTTTCTAGTAAGCGTCTATGGCGCGATAGTGAACAGATAGGACGGCCTCGACATACGGGCCATAGTCGGAGACTCCGACTCGGTGCTTGGTTTCGATGCGCATTATTTGCGGGTCGAGGCGGTCAGCGTCCACGCCCAAAGATGGGTTGGCGGTGATGGCCGAAACGATGGCGTCAACGATGACGCCGCATCGGGTGCGCATCGTGGCTACGGCATCGTCACCGGATTGCACCACCACCGAGACGCGGCAAATTCCTTCCTCGGCACGATTGCCCCACGGCGCATCATGCCAATCTGACGTCACCTCGCCAGCGTCGTCAGAATCAAACCCCGGCCCGACACAAACAAACTCGCGCAAGTCGTCATTGGTGTTAGGGAACGAATCGAACACGGGCGAGGTTACGGCGGCATCAATCACCGTAATGAGCGCGGCGTGAACATCAAACAGAATCACGCGAAACCAACCGAGTTGCTCAACGGATCGAGTAGCTCCATGACCCGGCGCGGGAACGTGTAGCCGAGGCCCGACTCCCACTCATCAGTATTTTGCGGCCGCTTGGCGCCACGCTGCGTGCCCCACAAATGCTTAACCATTTGCTTGACCGCGTGAATGGCTAGCGTCAAATCGTCGCCGGTCATCCCGGCTACGTAGGTCACGCTGATGTTGTCCACGCCCGTAGTGAACGGCCTAGGCGCGATGCCCCCGAGGCGCTCCACAGCTGCGCCGTGAAACTTGAGGCGGTAGTCACCGGCGCCCAACGCGGCGCCGCCCTCGGTAATCGAGGTCACCGACAGTGCGCGCAATCTGCGCAGCACAATGAGAGTGCCGCCGCCATCGTGCGTTTCAGTCACCGAGGTGCGCACCATCGCGCGTTGTGAATACTTCTCGGCGCACACCGTGGCCGCCTTCACAAACTCGCGCAGTTCCTCATCATTGGTGGTGCTTGTGATGTTGAGGAATGCCTTAGCCTCATCGAGACTAATAAGGCCCGCGCCGCTGGCCACCGTGAAAGCGTCAGTGAATGAGGATTTATTAGCCCCGGTGGCCGCCCACCGCACTTCAAAACGGCCCGCCACCGCCGGTGAATATGTCGCGGTGTAAACGCCCGTTGAGGTGTTGGTGACGCTGGGAGACGTTGTAGTGCCGTCAGGCAACGTAATGGTCAGAGTCACGGCGGTGGCGTTGGCTAACGCCCCTGCCGTATCCCTAATATTTACGGCCAGGGGCACATCGTCGCCCAAGTCATACACAGTAGCTACGCCTTACGGGTCGTTGTGCGCTTGACAGGCTTAGGCGCCTCGGCCGCTGCCGAGGATTCGGCAACGTAACCAATGCGCGCTAGCTCGGCGTCCACATCTTTGACACGCGCCGCAAGCCCATGCGTAACCAATGCGGCACGCTCACGCAACAGCGCGGCGGTGTAGGTGTCAACATTGCCGCTCATCAGCTAGCCACCACGTAAGGAACTGCGGAAATGGTGGTCGGCGTGGCAATCGTTGCCGGTGCCGTTGCGGTCAATGCTGAGCCCGAGGTCTGCGCAAGCACCTTGGCAGATAGGCCAAGCGCCCCGGCTAGCGTCGCGTTAGTGGGCGAGCCCTGGCGCAAGTAATCTTCATTGAAATAGGGGCCATTTTGGCGAGTCATGCCGCCGCCTTTCGTTTGGGAGTTCCACCGATTGAGGAACTAGAACGCACGCCGAGTGAGCCCCCGGCGTGCGAACTAGCCACGCAATTAGCTGGCAGCGATGCCGAATGTTGGCGTGGTCAGACCCGAGCCGGTGATCTTGCCGTGCGCACCGGGGTAACGGCCAGCGGTAAACGCTGAGTAGCCGTACGCCACAAGCTTGACGGAAAGGTTCGCCGCGTTGGTCTGCTCAGCGCGAATCAGCAACGGGCTACCCGGCTGCTCCCACAGGAACAACTCGTCAGCGGTGACGCCGAGGATAATGTCCCGCGTGCTTGAGTCGGTCGTAGTGATGTTGGCATCAACGATGACCGGAAGGCCCGCGAGGATTCCACGCACACCGGCGCCGTATGCCTTTGATTGTTCCTGACCGATGAGCTGCACGCCGACACCGGAGAAACCAAACATTGCTTGGTTGGTGCCGATTGCCGAGCAAAAGAATGCCCAACGGCGCGGGTGCATGACCAAGTGCGTTGCCGCCTTGTAAACGCCCGACTCAATCTGCTGTTGCAGATCCCACAACGGCCCCCACGCCTCGCTTGGTGTTGGCGTGGTGTCGGTGTAGGTCACCGCCACAATGCTCGAGGTGTTGAGGATTCCCAGGTGCGTGCCCGAGGTGCCGTCATCAGCGATGATGCCCCGATCAAGCTCGGTGGCGTAGCGCACCGCAAGATCTTCGATGACAACATTCTCAGCGCCAACCGAGCGGTCAACTGCTTGCCTTGAAACGTCCTGTTGGCCCGCAATCGTTCGCACGTTGACAGTCAGCAAGGTGTCGTCAAGGTCGGTTTCCTGCACGCCCGCGTTTTCAGTCGCCTGAATTGCGGCAGCGGTTGCCGTGGTGACCCGCGAAATGTTCACGGTCATGCCGTCAGCGGGCAACGCCAGCTTGCGGCAATTGTCAGCCAACGGGCGGCCCTTAGCCACGGCCGGTGCTGCCAGATCGGTGAGGTACTGCGGAACTGTCAGCCCGGCAAATGCGCCCGTGCCAACGTCGCGCTTTTCGATGCGTTCCTCAACCATGTGGCGGTTGAGACGCTCATTAGCGGCAACATCGTTGCCAAGCTGCCCGCGCACAACGTCAGCGAGGAACGAAATACCCTCGGCAGGGTTGCCGGGGGAATAGGTGCGCTTTTCAGAACCGATACGCGCTACTTCATCGTACTTGCGCAGCGAGGCGCCCGATTCGGTAACGGTGGCCGCGTCGCGTGCCGCCTTTTCATCGGCTGCCTTCTCGGCGCGCAATTCATTGAGGCGCACCTCAATGTCTGCAATCTTGGCGTCAGCCTCGCGCTTGACGGTGGAGAAACCGTCAAAGCGTGCCTGTTCATCTGCCGTCAAAGCGGTGCGCGCGTCAGCCTCAACGCTCGCCAAAAGCGAGGTCTGGTCTGCCGTGGCGCTATCGCGTGTCGAGCGGGCGGCCGAGAGCTCGGCCTCACGCGCGACAATCAAGGTGTCAATGTTCATTTTGCTTCATCCTTAATGGGGTGAGGTTGGGTAGTGCGGTAACGCTGCACGCCATCTAGCGGGGCAACCGGGCGAGCATCTGACGCACGGGAGGCAGCACAAATAACCCGCGCATTGGCACGGGTAGACGGTGGGAATTAGTTAGCGGCCGAGTTCCAAGGCCGCGCGTAGGTAGGCAACTTGCGATGGTTGCTCGCTGGCCTCAACGGTGGTCGGGAACCGGGCGGCGAGGCGTGCCATAGCGGCGCGGGCCTGTTCCTCGCTCATGTGGTCAAGTGCCGCCATCAGCGATGCGGCGCGCGCCTCAATCGAGGTGAACGGGTTAGCGCCATACGTCACCGCTGACACGTCGCCACGGTTGAGGTCAACCGCATTGATGCGGTACTCGGTGTAATCCGGTGACCATGTGCCGTCAGTGATGCGGAAAGCAAAAGACATTTCGGTAACCGCGCCATCCTTAATGGCGGCCGTGAGGTCTTGCACATCGGTACGGGTTGGGTTGAGTAGCGCGCGGCTCATCAACCCGGTGGCATCGGCGCT
>JACCDG011824990.1_pt1 | contig 11222 bp, 10 predicted proteins | sample 7442471 | NCBI WGS metagenome assembly JACCDG01 (sample SAMN15323444, study PRJNA562643) | freshwater metagenome | isolation source: river surface water | place: USA:Blue River Watershed | collected 2017-08-17
TAGAGGCAAAGGGTCCCTGGTTTGAAAGAACGGTACAAAGCAAAGCGGATATTGACCAGTTATGCATAGCGGCAGCCCACGACCTCGATTATGTGATGCAGGCTTTAAAAATAACCAAAAGTGCCTTGAATGGAAGAGTTCCACTCATTGGCTTTTGCGGTGCACCCTGGACCATTTTTGCTTATATGACAGAAGGCAGTGGTAGTAAAACATTCAGTAAGGCAAAGAAATTTTTATACACACAGCCCGAATTATCTCATCAGTTGCTGGATAAGATCACCCAAAGCTCTATTCATTATCTGCTCGGGCAAATTGATGCCGGAGCCGATATGATTCAGGTGTTTGATTCCTGGGCTGGTGTATTGAGCCCCAGGCAATATCAGGAGTTCGCCCTGCCTTATATTTCCCGTATTTGCGATGCCGTAAAGCCTCTTGTACCTGTTACTGTATTTGCTAAAGATGCATTTTTTGCACGAAAAGCATTCGGGGTTATGAATTGTAATACCATTGGCCTCGACTGGACTATGGACATTGCCGAATCACGTGAGTTATGCGGTACTAAAACCCTTCAGGGAAATGCCGACCCCTGTCTGCTTTATGCTGATTACGACACGATAAAGAAAGAAACGCATAAGATGCTAAATGCATTTGGAAACCAGCGTTACATAGCTAATCTGGGTCATGGACTTTATCCGGATACGGAAAAAGATAAAGTGAAGTTCTTTGTGGATACCGTGAAGGCATTCCGGTGTTAAATGTTAAAAGCTCCAAGTTAAAAGAGCCGATTCCCGGAAGCCTTGTGCTGAGTGAAACCGAAAGGTTCCGGAAAGCAGCGAGAAGGGATCCGAAATGAGTAAAATCTTAAATCAACCATCCGCATCAGCAACTTGCCCTGAAACTGAAGAGTCAAATCTTTCGCATCTTTGCGGTAAAAAACAAAGCAAAGCACTGAACAATGCGTATAGCTGATAAACTACAACTGCTTAAATCCCCGCTACCACCTCAGGTTACTCTTATTGCTGTTTCCAAGACACACCCTGCGGAAATAGTTCAAGAGGCATATAATGCGGGTCAGCGGCTGTTTGGCGAAAACAAAGTGCAGGAAATGGCTGAGAAAGCCACCTTACTGCCTAAAGATATTGAATGGCATCTTATTGGCCATTTACAAAGTAATAAAGTAAAGTACATAGCACCTTTTGTAGCACTAATTCACGCTGTAGACAGCCTCCATTTGTTAAAAGAGATTAATAAACACGCCTTGAAAAATAACAGAACGATAACCTGTCTGCTGCAGGTGCATATTGCAAAGGAAGAAACAAAATTTGGTTTTTCGTATGAAGAATGTGAGGCGCTATTGCATTCAAAAGAGCTGGCCGGACTTGAATACGTCCGGATTGCCGGACTAATGGGGATGGCAACGAATACAGATGATGAGGCACAAATCAGAAGCGAGTTCAGGGGCTTAAGTAATTTTTTTTATCAACACCAGCAACGGGTAAGTCACAATATAAAACTAAAGATACTCAGTATGGGCATGAGTAGTGATTATAAAATAGCTATTGAGGAAGGTTCTACGATGATAAGAGTAGGGAGTAGTATTTTTGGAAGCAGGGGATAAGACCTGCATAAAAAATGCCTGGGTACAACTACCGGGGTTAAAATTGTTTCATCCTTCTATGTCCAACCCATACTTATCGAGCAAACCTGGCAAACCACGTAAAGAAAATCTGGCCTTTTTCATTTGATTATATTCCGGATCAATGCTGAAGTTGAAAGCTGTTCGAAAATCTGTCTTTTCCAGTATTGTATCAGCAAATCGGGCAAGGTTAAGGTCGCAGTTATCAAATACTGCTTCGCTGAGGTTGGCAGCCGTATAATCTACTTCATGCAGGCTGCAATTACTGAAATGCGTCTTTTTTATGTTCATCCCGTAGAACGAGGAAAGGTCGAGTTTACAATGATCAAAGCGTACTACAAATAAAAAACTGTTACAGGCACTAAAATTTATTCCCAATACTTTGCAGTGCAAAAACCTTACTTCTTTCAGTGAAGTTTTTTGCATTTTGCAAAGGCTGAAATTGCAGTGTTCAAACCCACACTCGCTGAAACTAAAACGGGACAGGTCGTATCCGGAAAAATTGCAATGACTGAAGTTGCAATTCTCATATTCCACGGCTGGCTTTGATTGTTCAGAAAAATTAAGTTTTTCAAAATTCCTATTGGTTATGTAAGAGGCTTCCATTTATAGCATAAAGTTGAAAGCAGTTGAATTATCGGGCTGTACCAAGCATTGCTGATTTTAAGTTTTCATCAGCGGGATCGTTACACAGCCAAATACCAAAAAGTGCCTTTTTAAAATCCAGCCCCGGTATAGTGCACATCAGCTTATTGTTTTTATAAAGCAATGTACCTGTTCCACTTTCATAAATAATGTCGTAAACATCGCCAACTTTCATTTTTTCTTTAAACACGGTTTTAAATTGGTTGATTTTGGGAGTAAGTGGAACTGTATTTTCGTCTGTAGATTTTTTAAATCCTTCATCCACTGCATTTGTCATTTTCTCACTTGTAATCAGGTCTGAAATAATATGGAGTTTAATCGCCATATTTTCGTCGGCATCTATAATTCTGCCGGCGTTGTTAGTTTTGGCTTTCAGGTACAAGCCCCCTACATACAGATCTATCCAGTACTTTTCGCGTATGCCTGCGCCGTTCAGCACCAAAGCAGTATTGCCGGATTTTAAAGTATTAGGAACCTCAACATCACCCACTTTGGTTTGAGTTCTTGCCGGAAAGCTTAATAATACCATTAACAGGAATGATACAAGAGATTTCATGATTTACATGTGGTTTGTTCAGTGAAGATCAAATATACGGAATAAGTCAAAAGTTGAAAGTCAAAAGTTGAAAGTCAAAAGTTAAAAGCCAAAAGAAATAAGCCAAAAAGCGCTGTTTAATTGTAATTGTAATCTCGGTGTAACTCCCTCGTTCCTGTGCACTCTGTGCTGAAAAACCAGACTCTGAATAAGCAACCTAAACATCCTCTTTTAGATATTATCCCTTACTTGATCCGCCCCCATCATTTACCAAACTTACTTTTTAAAGCGGCTAAAGCCGATTGCATGTCATTGGAATCATACTGCTGTTCTTTGGCCTTGGCAGTTCCCTGCTTTCCACCTTTGTTTTGCACAGGCAAGGCTTCATCCTTCATACTCAGAGCAATGCGTTTGCGCTTTACATCCACTTCGGTAACGGTAACCATTACCTGCTGCTGTACTTTTACTATTTTATTCGGATCATCGATAAAGGTATTGGAGAGCTGGCTGATATGTACCAGTCCGTCCTGATGCACACCAATATCTACAAAAGCGCCGAAATTTGTAACATTGGTTACTATACCAGGCAGGCGCATACCCTCACGCAGGTCTTCCATTTTTTCCACGCCATCAGCAAACTTAAATGCTTCAAATGTTTTACGCGGGTCGCGGCCTGGTTTATCCAACTCATTCATAATGTCCTGCAGGGTAGGCAAACCAACAACATCAGTCACATAGCTTACCAGTTTAATTTGTTTCCGTAAGTCGCGATTCTTTATTAGTTCTTCTATGGTGGTATTAAGATCCTGTGCCATTTTCTCCACTATATGATAACTTTCGGGATGCACAGCGCTTTTATCAAGCGGATGTTTTCCATTGCGTATACGCAGGAAACCCGCAGCCTGCTCAAATATTTTTTCGCCCATACGCGAAACCTCCAGTAACTCGTGCCGGGTTTTAAAGGGTCCTTTTTCGTTCCGGTAGTTTACAATATTTTGCGCCAGTTGCGGACCAAGCCCGGAAACATAAGTAAGTAACTGTTTACTGGCAGTATTCACTTCTACCCCAACAGCGTTTACACAACTACTTACTACTTCATCGAGTTTGTTCTTTAAAGCGGTTTGGTCTACATCATGTTGATACTGACCTACTCCAATAGACTTGGGGTCAATTTTCACCAACTCGGCCAGGGGGTCGGCCAGGCGGCGACCAATAGATACTGCTCCGCGAACTGTTAAATCGTAATCCGGAAACTCTTCGCGAGCTACTTCCGAGGCTGAATATACCGAAGCGCCGCTTTCGTTTACCATAATAACATGTATATCTTTGGGCAGCACATCAATTTTTCTGACAAAATTTTCAGTTTCGCGGCTGGCGGTACCATTGCCAATGGCAATAGCTTCAATAGTATATTTAGCACAGAAAGCCAGCACGATGTTTTCGGCTTCCGTTACTTTGCGTTGTGGCTCGTGCGGGTATATTACTGTATTCTCCAGCAATTTTCCCTGCTTATCTAAAGCCACTACTTTACAACCGGTTCTGAAACCCGGATCTATAGCCAGAATAGCCTTTTGCCCTAAGGGAGAGGCCAGTAACAACTCGCGCAAATTATCGGCAAATACCTGAATGGCTTTTTCTTCGGCCAGTTCTTTGGTTTGCAGCCGCATTTCTGCTTCTATAGAGGGTTGCAGCAAACGATGGTAACCATCTTCAATGGCTTCTTTTACCTGAGCCGCAGCAGGATTAGCGGCAACGATAAAATGTTTATTCAGTATTTCAAGAGCGGCCTCTTCTTCCGGCTTGATGTCAATTATCAGAAAATCTTCTTTTTCGCCGCGCCGCATAGCCAGTAAGCGGTGTGAGGGACAGTTCATCAAGGGCTCTTCCCACTCGAAGTAATCGCTGAATTTTTCTCCTGCCTCTTCTTTACCTTTTACTACCCGGCTTTTAATAGTAGCCGATGTTTTAAAGAGGTTTCTCATTTTTTCGCGAACTTCAGCATTTTCACTTATCATCTCTGCAATAATATCACGTGCACCTTGCAAAGCTTCGGCTATACTTGTTACTTCCCGATCGGCATCAATATATTCTGTGGCAATATCGTCCACCCCGCCATTTTTTTGTTCCAGCAATAACAGAGCCAGTGGCTCAAGTCCTTTTTCGCGGGCTATAGTGGCCTTGGTTCGGCGTTTGGGTTTGTAGGGCAGGTAAAGGTCTTCGAGCTTACTTACAGTTTCTGCTTCCGATATTTTCTCTTTCAGTTCTTCAGTAAGTTTCCCCTGACCTTCTATCGATTTCAGAATACTTTCCCGGCGGCTTTCAAGCTGGCGAAGGCGTTCTATCTCGTCGCGCACCTGGCTTACCTGCACTTCATCCAAGCTCCCGGTAAGTTCTTTCCGGTAACGGGAAATAAATGGTATGGTCGCTCCTTCGTCCAGCAGTTTAACAGTAGCGTTTACCTGCTTGCTATCGATATTTAATTTATCAGCTATTTTAAAATAGAATTTTACGTCGCTCATGTATATACTTTCTGTTGCGGCAAAGATAAGGGCTTAGCTGACCATAGCTAAAATCATTTTTCAACAACTGCTGAAAAAAAAATCCCGGCGCCGGCGCCGGGATTTCTGAACTATATAAATCACTATTGTTATTTTAAAGTAATGTTATAGGTATTGCCATTGATAGTTACTGTAGCATCAGCATCACAGCTACCACTTCCAAAATCAATATGCCGTGTAGGTTTGGTTCCAGGAGTAAAATCAAGGGCACCTTGTATGAACGGATGACGATGTGGCTTGGAAGGCTCGGGGGTACAGGTGAAATCGCGTATTAACTGACTGGTAACAGTAGCTGTGAAATTATCGCCGGCCGCAGTGGTACCGTTGGCACTACCTGTGATACCAATTTTTGCAAAAGCCCAGCTTATTGGAGTATTAGGTCCGTTGTATACTGTACTGGTGTTTAAAAGAGTTTTGGTACGGTTGCAGCTCCAGCTAATGGTTCCGGCTCCATTGGCTTTTACTATCTGAATGTTCGCCTGTGTATTCCAGGTGAAATTGCCATTGATACGACCCAGATTTTTAATGGTTTTTGTTCCGCTGATCTGGTTTCCGTCTACCGTATAATTAACAGGAGTTACAGTTATCACTACACCTGAGTCGCGGTAATGTGTGCCACCGGTATAAGAATATTGGATTTTCCCACTACGGGTTCTACCGTCCTGACAGAGGCTTGGTGTAGAACCAAAATCTACTGTTACGGTATGATTGGCCGAATCGCGGATAATGCTTTGTACACAGGTAAGCATAAAATTTTGCTCAGGTCCGCCTTTATAGGTGGTAAGGGTATTGGTATTGCCCCAACCAGCCTGGTCGCCAATGTTGGTTATATCGTTATCTACGTTTTCCACATAGGCATGATCACCAGCCGCACTGGTATCGCTGTCTTTTTCATCCTTATCCTTTTTGCGGCAAGAAGTGGCAATAAGTCCGGCTCCTATAAGAAGAGTCATGGCTCCAATAAAAATTCTGCTGGTTTTCATATTCATGTTGTTTTGGTATTTACCAGTATGATGCAGGGAATAGACCCGGGTTTAATTCAAAGTTAAAATTTTTCCGAAACGACCGACAAGGGAGGCAGACCCTGGAACTTAACTCAGTAAAACACTTTTTACATTAGTAACATTTCCATTGGACTGATCATTCTCCACCAAACCATCTTTAAGCCTTATGATACGATGGGCATGGCGGGCTATATCCTCTTCGTGGGTAACCAAAATAATGGTATTTCCGTTCTGGTGTATTTCTTCGAGCAGTCCCATAATTTCGACGGATGTTTTCGAGTCGAGGTTTCCGGTGGGCTCATCAGCAAGGATAATGGCCGGCTTATTTACCAAAGCACGCGCAATAGCCACACGTTGGCGTTGCCCACCCGAAAGTTCATTGGGCCGATGGCTCATCCGGTTTCCAAGCCCAACCTGTTCCAATACCTGTTTGGCCCGTTGCTCGCGTTCGGCTTTACCAATACCGGCATACACCAACGGTAGTGCCACATTTTCCAGGGCAGTGGAACGGGGCAGCAGATTAAACGTCTGAAACACAAAACCAATTTCCTTGTTCCGTACCTCGGCCAACTCATCGTCGCTCATTTTCGATACGGCAATACCATTGAGAATGTATTCGCCACGACTTGGTGTATCGAGACAACCCAAGACATTCATTAAGGTAGATTTTCCTGAACCAGAAGGCCCCATAAGTGCCACATATTCATTCTTGGCGATGCAGAGTGAAACAGAACGAAGGGCATGTATGGTTTCGCTCCCTACTATATAGGAGCGGGCAATATCGGTAAGCTGTATGATTTCTGGAGCCGGGTTCATGTGGCAAAGTTAAAACGAAATAAAAAAATATTTCGTAAATAATGGATAAGCGGCAAGCGGGTATGCGAATGCGTTGAATAAATGTCTGTTCTTCCTGTTAAATAATCTGTATATTTGCCGCAAAAATTTTAAGCTATGAATTTCCCAGAAAATTTAAAATACACTAAAGACCACGAGTGGGTTCTGGTTGAAGGTGATACAGCTACCATTGGTATAACTGATTTTGCCCAAAAAGAACTTGGCGATATTGTTTATGTAGATGTAAATACAGTTGGTGAATCTGTTGCCCGTGAAGCAATTTTCGGGACTGTGGAAGCCGTTAAAACCGTATCGGATTTGTATATGCCCATAAGCGGCGAAGTACTTGAAGTAAACAAAGGTATTGATGCCAATCCGGAATTGGTAAATAAAGATCCTTATGGTGAAGGCTGGATGATTAAGGCCAGAATTGAAAACCCTGCCGAACTGAACGACTTACTGTCCGCAGCCGATTATAAAAAACTTATTGGCGCATAAGCTCAGAAAAGCCCCTCAAAAAGGGGTTTTTCTTTTATCATTATGTTTTACAAAGCCAATCTGCCCGCTTTTATCTGGGCACTGATTATATTTCTGCTTTGCAGTATGCCGGGCAAAAGTATTCCCCACATCAGCTGGCTGGAATTATTATCATTCGATAAATTTGTCCATGCTTCCATTTTTTTTGTTTTACAAGTATTATTTATGCGGGGTTTCCGCCTGCAAGTACTTTTTCCATTTTTACAAAAACATTTTCGTGGCTTAGTCCTGCTGATTTGTGCAGGCTATGGCGGGTTACTGGAAGTGATGCAGTTCTATTGTTTTTCTGAACGCAGCGGTGATATGCTTGATTTTACTGCAAACAGCATTGGCGCTTTAACAGGCTTGTTTTTTTATCCGCAACTGGAGAAAAAGTTTCCTTTTTTCCGGGCTGTAATGAACTGAGTTCATTCTGAATATTCAACTTGTATGTTCATATGAAAACCAAAGCCTGATTTTTAGATTAGGGTAATAAGTTCGTTTAACTCACTCCTTTAACTTCTCCACAATCTCTGCTCTTTGCTGAATGAACAAATCATATTTTGCCTTATTGTGCTTTTTTAAATTTTGCAAACGCATGGCGCCTATAACTTTTTTCTTATAGGGAGAGAAACGCAAAGCGAACCAACCGCAGGCAATGGTAATAATCGTAAAAGCACCCAGAACCGGTATGCTTTTGAAGATAAACCAAAGTATAATCAATTCTGCTATAAACCATAGTTGAGCTATAAAACTACCCGATACCATATTTACTGAGCTATGGAATTCAATATCCTTAAACGCCTTATCGGCAATTTTTTTTGCCGAGTACCAGGGTACGAAATGAATGATTTTCCCAATCAGGTATACGGGATAACCCATTATTAAACCTGTAAGTTTTAGTATAAGTTGCGGTGGATTTTGGGAATGACGAATGAGATGATCACGTAAGCCAAAATGCTGTAACTGCTGTATATAGATATGCACCTGCTTACGCAGCCCGACCATAAGATCGGGCGAATTAGCATTGAGTTCATTTAGCCGGGTTATTATATGTTGCCAGTATTGCTGTTGATCTTCCAGTTTCCCTTCCTCTAGTCCATGCTGATCCAGCCATTGTTGTTTATAAATTTCCTGAACCTCTTCAATAAGTCGATCGTTCTCCTTATCGTTCAGATGTGGCACAAGCTCCCGCATTTTTTTTTCTATTTCGCGGGTAAGTTCATTCACCCCTCTGGCCTGGTTCTCTTTATATAAAGGGTAGTAATCTTTTACCGCAATAGCTTTACCCACATCGTAAAACAAACAGCTCCTGAATTTTTCAGGTTTAGAATAGGTAATGCCTACCGGCACAATAAGTATATCCTGGTTACCGGTTTCGTCAATAAAACCAAAAGCCATGCGGGCTGTGCCTTTTTGTATTGGGCGAAGGCGCCTTTCCTGAATACAGAGACCTTCCGAAAACACCATTATTTTCTTCCCTTCGCCGAGCATTCGGTATACCGTTTTAAACGACTCGTTGTTTTTTCTGACTCCCTCAATGCCTGCATCCTGCATACGGAATATAGGAACCAATCCGATAATTTCAAGCATAAAGGAAATAAAGCCTTTTTTAAAGGCATCGCCCCTGGCCAGGTAATAGGTTCTTGGATAATGAAGAATAGTGGAAAAGGCAATGGGATCCATAAAGGCGTTGGGGTGATTCATAGAAATGAGTACCGGGTTTTTAACCCTTAATTCTTTCAGGTTACGAGCCTGAAAGCGCTTATAGAATGTGGCCACGGTAATGGCAAAGATCGTACGAAGATAATACCAGAACATATTTTGAATAATTCGGCGGCTAAGATATGGGTTTTTAGTTTTGATGCTTATTGTCTGGTATATAGTACTTTGTTCACTAATGTTAAGTAAAAAGTAAAAAGCCATGCTTCGGCAGGCTCAGCAACCTAAGCCAAAAGGCTGAAATCGCGGTTAGCCATGAGTTTATTGATATTTCTATACATCTTAATAATCTTATCATAACACTAGTAAGCCGCCGCCGAAGAACAGATACTAATGCGTATCAATTACGATTATCTTTCCAGATTTTTTTATTGAATACGGCAGTATCCTGATAAAGCTAAACCGCCAAAATCCTATAATCACCGAAAATATATAGTTTTTGGCGATTATATTCTCCAAAAATATAGTATATTTGGTGATTATGATTAAAAGAACCTTGTTTCAATCGATTCATAAACGGTTTTTTAAAGGAAAGGCCATCATTCTATTAGGGCCAAGGCAGGTTGGTAAAACAACCTTAATTCAGGAGTTGCTCAAAGAAAAAGATCATCTTTTTCTGAACGGCGACGATCCTGCCGTAAGGGAAGTATTGGAAAACGCGGGTACTTCCAAACTTAAGTCCATCATAGGCAATCAAAAGATTGTTTTTATAGATGAAGCCCAGCGTATTTCAGGTATAGGCATTACATTAAAACTTATAACAGACCAGTTTAAACATGTACAGCTTTTGGTAAGTGGTTCCTCCTCATTGGAAATAAACAACAAAACGCAGGAACCACTAACGGGTAGAAAATATGAGTACCATTTATATCCGATAAGCTGGGAAGAATTCGATGGCCATGTGGGTTATTTAGAATCTCAACAGCAATTGGAAGAAAGGCTTATTTATGGTATGTATCCGGATGTGATAAATAACAGAGCGGATGCTACAAGTGTACTAAAGCAACTATCAACAAGTTATTTATACAAAGATGTGCTTTCCTTGCTTGAAGTTAGAAAGCCGGAAATATTGGAAAAACTACTGAAAGCGCTGGCACTGCAACTGGGGAGCGAGGTATCTTACAATGAATTGTCGAATTTACTGGAAATAGATAAAGCCACTGTTGCCAGGTATATCGATGTTTTAGAAAAATCATTCATCGTTTTTCAGTTAAATAGTTTCAGCAGAAACCAGCGCAATGAAATAAAAAACAACCGGAAAGTTTATTTCTACGACAATGGGATCAGGAATGCGATTATTAACAACCTAAATCACATTGAATTAAGAAATGATAAAGGGGCTTTGTGGGAAAACTTTTTAATTGCCGAACGGATTAAGATTCAGTCCTACCACGAACGGTACACGAATAACTATTTCTGGAGGACAGTACAAAAACAGGAGATTGATTTTGTTGAAGAAGCCGGCGGAAAAATAAAAGCCTATGAATTCAAATGGAAAAGCGGAGGAAGAAATAAAATTCCTAAATCCTTTATAGAAAACTATGAGGCACAAGGTATGGTAATCGATAAAGAAAATTTCAGGGAATTTATAATCACTTGACGAATGGTGTCGCAAGGCATCAAACTTCCTTGCGGAAATGGTCGGAAGTTATACCAATGTTATATTTTATTTGGTCCAATCCAAATAAAATATTTACAGTGGTAAATGCCGTTGCTATTAATGTTATGGTGCAATGTAGTGAAACGGAATTGGACTATTATATTAATGCAAA
>JACCDG010194719.1_pt1 | contig 11220 bp, 6 predicted proteins | sample 7442471 | NCBI WGS metagenome assembly JACCDG01 (sample SAMN15323444, study PRJNA562643) | freshwater metagenome | isolation source: river surface water | place: USA:Blue River Watershed | collected 2017-08-17
GGCTGATGAAGATGCGTGATGAGGCTAAGAAGGGTCTTGCTCGCATGAACGACATTGGTCAGATGGGCAATGCCGAAGAAGCCGGTGCTGCGGCTGATGACACCTACGAAGAAGACGATGATTTCGAGAGCGAGATCGACGACATCATGAAGGAAGTTGACCAAGAAGAAACTGGTCGACAAACTGAAATGGCGTTCAGTGCCGGTGGCTTTGTCAATCCTAGCTACTACGATTTGGAAAAGGCTCCGAAGAATCCCGCCCTTGATATTCGTTACTTCAACGACTCTGAAGGCAAAACCTTCTACATGCCGTTCATCAATGGCAAGCCGATGAAGCCGATGCCTAACGGTGCTGTGCAAGTCGGAATGCCTACTGGTAAAAGCACTATTCCGACTACGCCAAAAGATGTGACTACATCATCTTCTGATTTGAAAGACTTAAGAACTAGTGGCACGTTGCTTGGTGGTGGTGCTTCTACAATTGTTAGCACTGGGACAACCAAAGCTGCTGATGACACCAAAGCCGGTGCCGGTACAAGTGTAGGCGTTGCAGGAACCTACACCGGCAGCAACATTGCTGACTTTGGTCGAAGCGATCTGATTTACAATCCGGGTGGTAGCGGTGCTGGTGGCGAAATTGTTGGCGATGATCTATGGAACAGCAGCATTTCTAAGTTTCAAACAAATCTTGGCAGTGCTGCATTGAGTACATTGGCAGGTGCGTTGGGCGTTCCCGGCATCCTAACAATGGGCCTTCGAGCCGCAATGAATAAGTTTGGTACTGATGCTGTTAATCAGTTTCTAGCCCGTGCAAATCAGGAAATGGTGGCTCGTGCGGGTGGCATCGATTTGACTAAACCCGGTGGCGTAGCTGCCGCTGCATCACAAATTGATCAGCTTGGACAGATTCCGGGCAGTGGCGGCACTTTTGCTGCTACAGCCGGTGCAACAGGTACTGGTGGTCGTGCTTCCAGTGTTGGTCAATATGTCTATGAAAGTTTGAAAGATACTGGGCTTAGTGCTGCTGAAATTGCTGCTGCATCGCAAGAGGCTGTCAATGCTGTTATTGGTGGCAAGAGCATGAGCGATGCAGTTAGTGAAACTATTGCCAAATATGATCCCGCAGCAGGCAGTTTTGGTGTTCGTTTGTCCGATATGGATGTTGCCGGATCTGCTAGTGAAGGAAGCCTATACGAAGGACTTCCGGGAAGTTGGGGAGATTTTGACATAGACGTAAACATGTCTACCGCGCCGTCTGTATCTCCCGCTAGCATCGGATTTGACTATAGCAGTTTTGATTCCATTGACTTCGGAACGTCAATGCCACAAACCAAATCTACGCCTAAGTCTGAAAAAGAAGAAGAAGGCAATCGCTTCTATGACGATTCCTATCGCACGCGACAAGTCCTTGCTCAAATGGAAGATATTCTTGGACGAAAACAATCTTTTGAGCAATAATCAAGTCTTAGGTTGATGGCAACCTATTTCCCCGCAACAGCGGCCACAAATAGCCCCAAAGAAAGGAAACCAAATGGCTGAAGTAATTGTTCCCACCCCGGCTCGTGTAGCCCCCTTTTCTATGCGTCGCAATACGTTAGAAGATCGGATTAAGAAAGACGAAGAAGAACTTGAAGCGCTGAAGAAAACTCAGATCGCACCCAGTGAGGAAGTTAAAAATGAAGATGAACCTTCTGACGAAAATCTTACTGCGGAAGAAAAGACTTTCAAAAAGCGCTATGGCGATCTTCGTAGGCATTCGCAAAAAGTTGAAAACGATCTTCGAAAAGAAGTAGAAGACCTAAAGAAACTTGTTGAGCAAACTGCTGAAAAGCAAATGAAGCTTCCTGCACGCGATGAAGACATCGATGCGTGGGCACAGCAGTATCCTGACGTCTATCGCATTGTTGAGAGCATTGCGCTGAAGAAGGCTAAGGAGACGCAGAAGACTCTTGAAGAGCGGATGCGTAAGGTGGATGAGACGGAACGGCAAACGGCTCGTGAAAAGGCTCGTGTCGAATTGCTTAAGCTGCATCCTGACTTTGACAAGATTGAAGACAGCGATGACTTCCATGACTGGGCTGAAGAGCAACCGAAGTGGGTACAGGATGCCTTGTATGAGAATGACGACGACTATCGTTCGGCAGCACGCGCTATCGACTTGTACAAATCAGATCGAAATATCTCAAAGAAGAATAAGAGCAACGATAACGACAAAGCTGCTGCACAGGCTGTGAATACTCGTAGCCGCTCTACTCCGAATCCCACTGGCGATCAGGAAGGTGTTTTCTACGAAAGCCAAGTGCAGAAGATGTCGATTCAAGAATATGAGAAAAATCAAGAAGATATCGTCAAGGCAATGCGTTCTGGCAAATTTGTGTACGATATTACCGGAAATGCACGATAACACTTGACACGGGCTGAAAAGTCTGTTCTAACGGGGGCGTTGTCAGAAATGGCAACGCTCTTTTTTTTGTTCCTGTCAAGTGTTACATCGATAACCCAAGCAGGTAGCCGTCAATCCTAATCGAACTCTAGAGCGATTAGCATTGACCACCTACCGAGTGCAAGGCCCGATTCAAAAACCAAGACAGTTTTAAATGCTAATATAGGAGAAACTAAAATGGCATTTGCTTCTGCTCCGGGTTGGGGCAACCTTCCTAACGGTAACTGGTCGCCGGTTATCTATTCCAAGCAAGTTCAGCTTGCTTTCCGTAAGTCTTCTGTTGCTGAAGCTATCACCAACAACGACTACTTTGGCGAAATCGCCAATGTGGGCGACTCGGTGAAGATCATCAAGGAACCCGAAATCGCCGTCAAGAACTATGCTCGTGGCACGCAAGTGACCGCGCAGGATCTGGACGACAGCGACTTCACTCTGGTGGTCGACAAGTCTGCCTATTTCGCGTTCAAGGTTGACGACATTGAGGCTTCTCAGTCGCATGTCAACTGGATGTCGATGGCTTCTGATCGCGCTGCCTATCGTCTGAAGGACAACTACGACCAAGACGTGCTTGGCTACATGACTGGCTTCCAACAAGCCGCTCTGGGTGCTAACGCTACTGTGGCTCGTACCACTGCTTCGGGCACCAAGGCTGTGTCTACCGCTGACAGCGACGAACTTCTGGCTTCGATGAAGCTGAAGAAGGGTTCGTTCGCGAGCATCACGACGGCTTCTGCCGGTGAGCATTCGATCCCTGTGACGCCTCGTCTGCCGGGTACGACTTCGCTGCCGACAGATCGCGTGTCTCCGCTGATGATCATCTCCCGCATGGCTCGTCTGTTGGATCAACAAAACGTTGACTCCAATGGTCGCTTCCTCGTGGTTGACCCGATCTTCGTGGAAATGCTGAAGGACGAAGACAGCCGTCTGCTGAACAGCGACTTCGGTGGCTCTGGTCTGCAAAACGGTTTGGTGCTGAGCAACCTGCACGGCTTCAAGGTGTTTGTGTCGAATAACCTCCCGGCTATCGGCACCGGCCCCGGCACTGCGGGTACGGCTAACCAGAACGACAACTATGGCATCATCGTTGCCGGTCATGAGTCTGCTGTGGCTACCGCTGAGACGATCACCAAGACTGAAACCTATCGCGATCCTGACAGCTTTGCTGACATCGTGCGTGGTATGCATGTCTATGGTCGCAAGCTGCTGCGTCCCGAGGCTATCGTTCGCGCTAAGTACAACGTGGCGTAAGTATAAAGAGGGGGCTTCGGCTCCCTCCTTTTGAAAGGAAAAAATAATGGCTGCTGTTCAATCTCTTCGAAATAAAGCCTACGTTGTGGAAAAGGAAGTGACGCTTGCCGCTACTTCTGGCACCGCTGTAGGTATCTCTGTGGGCGCTGGCACTTTGGTGTTGGCTGTCGGCTTCCAAAACTATACGACGGTGCCTAACATCACCACGTATACACTGGATATCACCGATGGTACGACCACCTTCGCTAACGATCTCGACTTCGACAACACCGCTGCTAACACCATCAAGATTGGCACCACTGCCGGTCTGGTTGCTGCGGCTGACACCATCGACGTCGTGACCACGATCTCCGGCTCTCCCGGCACGATCTCTGGTCGCGTGTTCGCCGTGGTGGTTGACGTCAATGCAGACTGGGCTACTCCGGGTTCTGTTGATCGTGACACGCTTGCCTAAGTCTTACAAAGACTAAAGCTAAGGAAAAGGCTCTACGGAGCCTTTTTCTGTTGTATAACTAGGGATACTATGGCAACCTATCTTTCGCTCACTAATGAATTGCTGCGACGCATCAACGAAGTAGAGATGGACTCTAATACGTTTGAGACAGCACGAAACATTCAGGCTTTGGCGAAAGACGCCATTAATGCTTCTGTTCGTGAACTTCTTAATCAGGGTCAGGAATGGCCCTTCTTGTTGGTAACACAACCTCAGGTTACAACAATCGGCACCGCTGAATACAGCTTTCCTGCCAATTGCTCTAGCGTCGATTGGGACAGCTTCTACGTTCGACAACTCGTTGATCAGACCAATGTCCCGCAAAAGCTAGAACAAATACCATATACGGAGTTTTTGCGACATTATCGTGGTCGCGATGATAGCGGTGGCGAGGCAGCACGCGAAGCTCCACGACGTGTATATATGACACAGGAAAGCAAGTTCGGGCTTACTCCACCTCCCGATAAAGAATATACAATTGAATATAAGTATTGGAGCTTTCCTTCGGAAATGTCTCTTTATTCCGACGTGTGCGTTGTTCCTGATCGCTTTAAAGGTGTTGTCATTGACGGCGGAATGATGTTCTTAATGATGTTCCGTAGTAATGAACAAAGTGCAAATATTCATAAAGAGAAGTTTGATAACGGTATCCGCACCATGCGCCGTCTATTGATGGATGACCCGGTATCGATGACTTCTACAATGATTTTGAAACCTGCTGTGTCGGCAAGGGTACTCAATGGCTGATCGCATTCAGGCACTGAAGGTCAGTTGTCTTGGTGGACTAGACACCAACAAAGATCTTTTGGCACAAGCAGAACGCTATCCCGGTAGCGCTCTACAGCTTATCAATTACGAACCGTCAATCTCTGGCGGATATCGGCGCATTAGCGGCTATGCTAATTCCTACGGCGCACTACCGGGACAAGGCGGTGTACTAGGCATTAATATTTTTGAGGGCATCAACAACGGCATCTTCGCATGTCGTCGGCCCACTAGTGGTACAGCTTATTTCTACCGCTGGAATACTACAACCTCTGATTGGGTTGCAATTACAACTCCCGGCACCGTCAGTATGGTTGGTGTCAAGAAAGTACGTTTTGAAAATCTGTCGTGGGGCACTGACAAAATGGTGCTCGTCGACGGCGTCAATCCTGCTGCTGTCTACAACGGAACAACCTATACGCAGATCACGGCAACAACTGCGCCTACAAATCCAAAGTATGTAACGCAATTTGCCAATCATTTGTTCTTGGCAGGAAACAGCGCTAGTCCGTACAATTTGTATTTCTCTGCCCCGCTTGACGAAACCAACTTCAATCCTGCTGCGGGTGCCGGGGTAATCAACGTAGGCTTTCCGATTGTTCAGATTAAGTCGTTCCGAGATACGCTATACATCTTCGGCAAGAACTCAATCAAGAAACTTGTCGGCACAAGCATTGCCGACTTTCAGGTGCAGGAAGTAACCAACAATCTGGGATGCCTCGTTCCTGACAGCGTCATTGAGTTTGCCGGTAATCTGGTGTTCTTGAGCTATGACGGCTTTCGTCCGATTGCCGGTACTGCGCGTATCGGTGACGTTGAGCTTGAAAACCTCTCGAAACAGATTCAAAGCAGTGTCAATTCGTTGATCGATGAAATTGTCAACTCAAGTCTTGACGTCGAAAAATTTAATAGCATCGTCTATAATCGAAAGAGTCAGTTTAGATTCTTGTCACAGACAGACGGCGTCTTTGGCATCTTGGGTGGACTTCGACGCACTGATCAGGGCATCGGGCTTGAGTTTGCTCAGTTATTCGATATGACGGCTACGTCTGCTGCTAGTGGTCTTTTGGGCACTGACGAAATTATTCTTCACGGAGATATTAACGGCAAGGTCTATCAGCAAGAGGTTGGTAGCAACTTTGACACACGTAACATTCTGAGCGTATATCAGACTCCGTACTACTATCTCGAAGATCCTACGATTCGTAAGAACTTCTACAACGTAACGACGTTCCTTCGTTCTGAAGGCGCAATTAACATTGCATTCGCTGTATCTTACGACTTTGACGATAGTCAAAATGTTTTTAATCCGCCAGACTATGCTATAACGACACAGTATGCTGCGGCGTTCTACAACACCGCGATATACGACAGTGCTGCCGTATATGATGGAAATCCTTCACCTGTGGTCAAAACAAACATCTCTGGTTCTGGCTATTCCATTTCGTTCACATACGTCACCAATGACACCAATTTAAGTCACAACATTCAGGGTTTGGTGATCAACTTCACATACAACGACAGGAGATAAACGGTGGCTGGATATTCACGACAATCAGCAGCTAGCATTGTACCGACAGCCGTTGTTCGGGCAACTCCGCTCAATGACGAATTCAACGCTCTTCGTGATGCGTTTGTCGTTGCTACTGGACATAAGCACGACGGTACAGCAACAGAGGGTGCTTACGTTCCTCTCATTTCCGATACGAATTCTCGCAACAAGGTTGTTGTTGATGCTACAAACAATCGACTAAGCCTTTTCGTTAATGTTAGTAGCGCTGCGGCTGAGCAGCTTCGTGTTATTGATGGCGCGTTCATTCCCGTTGTCGATAACGATATCGATCTTGGAAGTTCAACGTTTGAATTTAAAGATCTTTACATCGACGGCACTGCTAATATTGATTCATTGATTGCTGACACCGCCAGTGTGCTTGGTGGAACAATCAACAACACCGTCATCGGTGGCAGTACACCCAATGCAATTACCGGCACAACAATCACCGCTACTGTCGGATTTGTTGGCGGCATAACAGGTAACGTAACAGGCAACGTCACAGGTAATGTTACCGGCAATTTGACGGGTGATGTCACTGGCAATGTTACCGGCAACGTCACTGGTAATCTGACGGGCAACGTCACTGCCTCTAGCGGCACTTCTACATTCAACAATGTCACCGTTACCGGCACGTTGAATATGGATGCAGGAACCGTAGGTACTATCACCAACTTGTCCACACCCACAAACGCAGGCGATGCGGCTACGAAGGGATATGTCGACACTGCCGATGCGTTGAAGCTCAACTTGTCTGGTGGCACCATGAGCGGTGCTATTGCAATGGGTAATAACAAGATTACGGGTCTTGGTACGCCCACAAGCGACAACGATGCTGTCACAAAGGTTTATGTTGATAGCGCAGTGCAGGGCATTGACGCCAAAGCGTCTGTAAAGGCTGCAACAACCGCTAACATTACGTTGTCCGGCGCTCAGACAATTGATGGTGTTTCTGTAATTGCGGGTGATCGTGTTCTTGTTAAAGATCAGTCTACCACTTCGCAAAACGGCATCTATGTTGCTGCCTCTAGCACGTGGAGCCGTGCTGCTGACGCAAATGCGTGGGACGAACTTGTTTCTGCCTTCGTGTTCGTTGAGGGTGGTACAGCCAACGGTAACAACGGCTATCTCTGTACAGTCGCTGCCGGTGGCACAATCGACAGCACTGCTGTAACATTTGTTCAGTTCTCTGGTGCAGGACAAATCACAGCCGGTACAGGTATGACCAAGAGCGGTAATACGCTCAATGTCAACACTGCTTCTTCTGGTCGTATTGTTGTTGGTGCCGATGAAATTGATTTGGCAACGACGGGCGTTAGCGCAGGCACATATCGATCTGTTACGACAGACGCATATGGTCGCATCACTGCGGGTACAAATCCGACAACAATTTCTGGTTACGGCATTACCGACGCTTATACCAAAACCGAAGTTGATACTTCGCTTGCCACTAAGCTGAATCTGACTGGTGGCACTATGACGGGTAATATCGTCATGGGTGCTAATAAGATTACTAGCACGGCTACTCCGACAACCGATGACGATTTGACCCGCAAAGGCTATGTCGACACCATTCTTGGATCGGCAACGGCTGCGGCTACATCTGCGGCTGCTGCGGCGACAAGCGCCAGTAATGCTGCTACAAGCGCTTCCAATGCGTCTACGTCGGCTACGAACGCTGCTAACTCCGCAACGGCTGCTGCTAACTCTGCAACGGCTGCTGCGTCTTCATACGATCAATTTGATGATCGTTACCTCGGAAACAAGTCTTCTGCTCCATCAGTAGACAATGATGGAAATACATTGCTGACAGGTGCGTTGTACTTCGATACTACCGCTAACGAAATGCGGGTGTGGACTGGCAGCACGTGGAAAGCAACTGGTTCTGCGGTTAATGGTACGTCGCAGCGTCAAGTTTATACGGCTACAGCAAGTCAAACCACGTTCGCCATTATCTATGACGTTGGCTTCGTTGATGTCTATCGTAATGGTGTTAAGCAAACTGTTGGAACAGATTTTACGGCAACATCAGGTACCGACGTTGTCTTTGCATCAGGATTGACAGCAGGCGACATTGTTGACATTGTTGCGTATGGCGCTTTTAACGTTGCAAATACGTACACACAAGCGCAGTCGGATGCTCGTTTCCTTCAGTTGAGTGGTGGGACGATGACGGGCGCAATTAGCTTTGCTGCTGGTCAAACCTTTCCTAGTGTCAATTTGGCAACGGGCGTTACTGGTACGTTGCCAATTGCTAATGGCGGCACTGGCGCGTCTACGCTTGCCGGTGCAAACATTGCTGTCACCACTGCCGCAAACACCTTCACCAATACACAGACACTAAGTGGTTCTAGTAGCGCTCTCGCATTGGTGTTGAACGATGCCGCTGAAGTTGTGACGGTATCAGCCACGGCTGCGACGGGCACGATTAATTATGACGTCACTACGCAGTCAGTATTGTTCTACACAACCAATGCCTCGGGTAACTTCGCAGTTAATTTGCGTGCGTCAAGCGGCACAAGCCTAAACACTGCATTGGCAATTGGTCAGTCGGTGACGGTGGCATTTTTGGTAACAAACGGTGCTACAGCTTACTTCAATAACTCAGTGCAGGTTGATGGTACAACATCGGGCGTTACAACTCGTTGGCAAGGCGGCACTGCTCCGGCAGCAGGCAATGCTAGTAGCGTGGACATTTACTCATATACGGTAATTAAGACTGCGAATGCGACGTTCTCGGTGTTCGCCTCTCAGACCCGCTTTGCATAAGGACTGATAATGCCATTGCTTGAAACTAGGGGCGCTGCGTCTGCAAAGGGATTTGGTCTGACGGCATCGACAACTGCCGCCACTTATGTCGAGGACGTGTTCTCGACGTACCTCTACACCGGCAACGGCTCTGCCCGGTCTATCACCAATGAAATTGATCTGTCCACAAAAGGTGGGTTGGTTTGGATTAAAGATAGAACAAGTGGTTGGGCCAACCAACATCAACTTGTGGATACGGCGAGAGGCGCGACCAACTCAATCTCTTCGGATTCGACTGGCAATCAGGCCGCCTACACCCAAGGCCTTACGGCATTTTTATCGAACGGATTTTCACTCGGAACTAACGGCAACTACAACCTTAACGGCAACATCTACGCCTCATGGACATTCCGCGAGCAGTCGAAGTTCTTTGATGTGGTGACGTATACGGGGACGGGGTCGCCCCAAAATATCTCACATAATCTTGGTTCGGTTCCGGGTTTCATCATAGTAAAGCGGTATGACGGTGGATCAGAAGCTTGGAATTGCTACCACAGAAGTCTCGGGAACAATTCGTTAATTTACCTAAATTACACAGATGGGGCCTTCACACCAAACACAAACTGGAATAACACAACTCCAACAAGCACTGTTTTTACAGTTTCTGGCAATAGTTCTGTAAATCAATCAGGGGCCTCCTTCGTCGCCTACCTCTTCGCCCACGACGCAGGAGGCTTTGGCCTGACGGGTACGGACAATGTGATTTCGTGTGGGTCGTTTACGACTGACGGCAGTGGTAACGCCACGGTCAGTCTTGGGTATGAACCGCAGTGGGTTTTGTACAAAAGGTCAGACAGCAGCACCGGAGGTAGTTGGCATATCCTCGACTCAATGCGTGGGTTAACTGTAACTACAGATGCTCAATTACTTGCTAATACGTCAGATGCGGAAACAACGGGCGTTTCTAGAATCGCACCGAGTGCCACTGGTTTTTATAACGACACGTCTGGTCTAGTATCTAACGCCACCTACATCTACATCGCCATCCGTCGCGGCCCGATGAGGACTCCGACGACGGGGACGAGTGTGTTTAGTCCTGTTGCAAATACTGGCAATAATGCTGAAGCCACAATTACTTCAAATTTTCCAGTTGATCTAGCATTTAGAACAACAAGAAATGTAGGAATTGGAAAATCTGAATGGGATAGGCTTCGCGGGGCCGCTCTTCTTGAAACAAACACAACGGCAGCAGAATCTAGCAACTCATCTATTACATTTGACAGCAATACAGCAGTTAAAGTATCAGCGGGTTTTAATGGGGCATTCAACTATATAACTTGGATGTTCCAACGAGCCCCCGGCTTCTTTGATGTGGTTTGCTACACGGGGAATGGAGCGCAGACAGCGAGAAACCACAACCTCGGCGTCGTACCGGAACTGATACTGCTGAAGCGACGGAGTGGGACTGGTGATTGGGATGTGTCAACTTCATTTGGCGCGTCAACCTACAGTAGAAGCGCGTTGCCATATACGAATGCGTTTACAACTTTGAGTTACGGCACAGGAGTTACATACGGAGCAGCGCCAACTGCAACTACATTCACTACATCTCAAGACGCCGGATATAACGCATCTGGGGCAACATTTGTGGCCTACCTGTTTGCCTCCTGCCCCGGTGTTAGCAAAGTCGGCTCCTACACAGGCACAGGCACGACTCAGCAGATCAACTGCGGATTTACGGGCGGCGCTCGGTTCGTGCTCATCAAGCGCACGGACAGCACGGGTGACTGGTACTGTTGGGATAGTTCACGAGGAATAGTTTCTGGTAACGATCCATATTTGCTTTTGAATTCAACTGCGGCAGAAGTTACAAATACCGACTATATTGATACTTATAGTGCTGGTTTTGAAATAAGCTCAACTGCCCCGGCTGCAATCAATGCGAATGGTGGGAGCTTCGTGTTTCTTGCGA
>JACCDG011732650.1_pt1 | contig 11220 bp, 7 predicted proteins | sample 7442471 | NCBI WGS metagenome assembly JACCDG01 (sample SAMN15323444, study PRJNA562643) | freshwater metagenome | isolation source: river surface water | place: USA:Blue River Watershed | collected 2017-08-17
GCTTCAACATCGTCAGTGGTAACCTGCAAGCGGCCAGCAATCTAAGTGCGGGCACTTACCAAATCTTGGTTCGTGCGACGGATGCTGCGGGCAACACAACTGATCAGGCGTTGACAATCACGGTCACCTCAGCCCCGCAAGTTCTACCTGCTCAGACGCCTTCAAATACTTTTCTGCCATCATCTCCATCATCTAGGCCACCTGTTGCTTCGCCTGAAATGAATGTGGGAAGCACTGTTGCAAGCTTCTTCAGTCAACCTAAGACAGGAGAAACTACTGGCATAACGATCGATTCATTAGTAAATTCTTTGACGCCAGTAACCAACGAAAAGGCAATTGAAACAGCTCCTAGAGCAGTATCGGTTGGTGTTAGATCTGGTTCAGGGGAGATATTTGCGAGTGGTCTAAGTGCTATTAACAAATTGGCTGAGATGGAGATACCTCAAGGTGAGGCATCAACGATCAGCTTACCAGCAGGAACGTTTGTTCATACAGATGCAACAGCTCGCGTGTCGTTGTCGGCAAGGCTTACTGACGGAAAACCTTTGCCTTCTTACGTGAAATTCAACCCAACGACAGGCACCTTCACTGTCGAAGCAAGCAATCGCCCTCCTGTTGATCTTCAAATTCGAGTCATTGCAGTGGATGACAAAGGTAAAACTGCAAACACCACAGTAGTGATCAAGATAAAGGGGAAATCTAAATCCACTAGTTCGATTGACGTATTGCCCATATCTGGAAAGATGGCTTTCACGGAGCAACTAAGGAACTCTGAGAAACCCTCAGGCCTCATGTCGCACTTGGCAGCTTTGAATAAAGCGTTTGAGGCTAGCAATGCAAGTCGCTCACATTCATGACCGATTCAGCCGATGCACCGAACAATCCGTTGCTGGCCCTGATTGATCTTGGTCATAAGGCAAGAAATGCCAGCACACGTGAGGAACTTCTCTTCCTTTTGGTCAATGACTCAAGAAGGCTTAGCCCCTATAGGCAAGCTTTCTGTTACTCACCAAATGAGGGAATAACTCACGTCTCGGGAGTTCTCAAACCTGAAAAGCACAGCCCGTTGCTCCAATGGAATAAGCGGTTGTGTGAGTTCCTCTCAGGTAAGGATGAGCTGTCATGGCATGCAATTGGTGTAAATGATTTACCTGAGGTTTTGCAAGAAGGATGGGCTAAATGGCTTCCATCTCGTGCGTGGTGGATGCCATTCACTCACCAAGCAGATGACAGCAGTGAGTTCAAAGCGGGTGTTCTAGTCTGTGCGGACGAGTTGAATGATGAATTGCTTCCTCTCTGGAAAGAATGGATTCATATTTGGTCACATGCTTGTAATCGGCTAGACCAAGGTGAGCAATTAGGGCTCAAAAGCTTACTCAGGCAATGGTGGCAAGTACAAGTTGAACGAGTTTCTAACGCACCACAAAGAACAAGAAGAATTTGGGCAGGTTCATTGCTTGCATTTTTCTTTTTCCCAGTACCTCTCACAGTCGTTGGCTCGGGTGAGCTGGTTCCTCGTAACCCTGTTGTTGTTCGAGCACCATTAGACGGTGTAATCAACGAATTCCATGTGTCACCTAACCAAAAGGTTAAAGCGGGTGATTCATTGTTCAGCTATGACAACCAAGTAGTTCGTAGCCGATTTCAAGTTGCCCAACAAAGCTTGGCAGCAGCACAAGCCGAATACCGACAATCTGCACAGTCTGCGTTCACCGACACCCGCGCTAGATATCAACTTGCAGGTTTGATTGGCAAAGTGCAAGAGAAACAGGCAGAGTTGCAATATCTGACGGAGCAAGTCAACAGGACAACTGTGACGGCTTCGCAAGCGGGGATCGTATTGTTTGATGAAGTTTCTGAATGGATTGGTCGCCCAGTGCAAACAGGAGAGCGTGTTGTACGTCTAGCAGACCCTAGAGATTCTGAACTCGAAGTTTGGATTAATTTGGCAGATGCTGTACCGCTTGAAAACGGAAATGGTGTGAAGTTATTTCTCACGGCAAACCCATTAAACACCGTAAGTGGGGAGATCATTTTTGTTGGCTATGAAGCACAGCCGAGACCCGACGGTACGTTTGCATTCCGAGTGCGCGCCAAGATAGATGGCAAAACAGACTTCCCAGTGGGATCGAAGGGAACTGCAAGGGTATCAGCTGGTTTTGTACCGCTGTCGTATTGGATCTTCAGAAAACCACTCGCCGTTATACGCGGCTACCTGTTAATTTGATGCAAGCACAGAGCCACCGTCTCCCTGAACTACGCCAGGACCTTGAACTGATTGAGGGCCCCATTTCTGGGGATGGCAGTCCTACCTGGTTGATTCATGACCCGTTACGAAATTTGTATTTCAAGCTTGACTGGGTCAGTTTTGAGATCTTCAGACATTGGGAAGAAGTTGACCAGACACAGTTGCTAGAACGAATCAACCAAGCTGGACGTGTTCAGGTGACAGGGCAAGACATTGACAAGATGATCGAGTTCCTAAACGCTAATCAGTTGCTAACAACTTCCACGGGGCAAGCGGGTCGCATGGCAGCAATCAAGCGCAACATGTCTGGCACGTGGAAATCTAAGCTACTACACAACTACCTGTTCTTTCGGATTCCACTGATTCGTCCCGATCCTTTCTTGGATAAAACTCAGAGTTCAATCCGATTTTTCTTCAGTAAATCGTTTGCTTGGCTTACGTTCGCTGTGGGTTTGGTTGGCTTGCTTGGTGTGTCACGTCAATGGGAAACGTTCTCACACAGCCTAGTTGATAGTTTTTCTGCGCAAGGCATGTTGGCATACGGCATCACGCTTGGCTTTGTCAAAATTCTTCATGAACTTGGACATGCATACACTGCTAAACGATACGGATGTCATGTCCCGACCATGGGTTTTGCATTCTTGGTTCTGTGGCCCGTTCTCTATACCGATACGAACGATGTTTGGAGACTAAAGTCCAACAGAGAACGTCTGAATGTTTCTAGTGCAGGTGTTCTGACGGAGCTTGTAGTAGCGTGTTGGGCAACATTTCTTTGGATATTCACCCAAGAGGGAATGCTCCGGGACATGTTGTTTTTGTTAGCAAGTACAACGTGGATTTCATCGGTGTTGATCAACCTCAGTCCGTTCATGCGATTTGATGGGTACTTCATTCTGATGGATTTACTGAAGTTTCCAAACCTGCACCCCCGATCATTTGCACTTGCTCGATGGCAATTGCGCAACTTCGTTCTAGGGCTGAACGATCCACCACCTGAGGACTTCAGCCAAAGCAGACAGCGGGCATTGATCTGCTTTGCGTGGGCTACATGGATTTATCGCTTGACCTTATTTTTGGGCATTGCGGCTTTGGTGTATTCGTTTTTCATAAAGTTAGTTGGAATATTCCTGTTCTTCGTCGAAATGATTTGGTTTGTTGCTAAACCCATATGGAATGAGATTGACACTTGGAAGCAACGAGCGACGGAAGTAGAGATGCGACGCAAACTTTTGCTCAAGATCTATACGTCAGCTATTTTTCTAATCTTGTTCGTCATTCCAATGCCAAGTCGCCTTGTCGCTTCTGCAGTCTTAATACCGACGGAACATTTCAAAGTTTATTCACCCAAGGGCGCCATGTTGGAGACGCTCCACAGCACTTCATCGGATCCCAAAAAAGACAATCTGATTTTTAGCTTTAATCAATCGCAATTGGCTTCACAAGAAAAGGCCAATCAGGCTAAGAAGGAAGCAGCTTTGTGGCAATCAAGTGTTGCAACCATGAACACTGAAACACAAGGCTTATGGGGCTCATTGACAGCGCAAAGCAATGTTGCCAGCGCAGAAGGTACCGTAATTGCGTCCGATCTAAGTAAATACAAAGTGCATGCGCCCTTTTCGGGAAAGGTTCACATGACCGATCCCGATGTTCAATCAGGGCAGTGGTTAAAAGATTCTGAAGACTTGGCGCAGATCGTTGGAAGCAACGGAGTCCACATAGTTACTTACTTAAGAGACTCTGAAATCAATCGTTTGGAAGTTGGCTCCTCAGCCTTCTTCGTTCCTGATAGTGGCTCGGGTCCCAAGCTTTCTTTACAGGTGTCACAAATAAATTCGGACAGAGTCCGAACACTTACAGAGCCTGAGTTGGCATCAAACTTTGGCGGTAGCGTTTTGGTGCGTGAACAAAAAGGACTATTCTTTCCTGAGGGTGCTTACTACCGAGTTTCTTTATCGCCTACTACGAATTCATTACCTTCGACTGTGTATGACTTCAAATGGCGAGGGCATGTGTATGTGCAACAAAACTATGAACCAATCTTGTGGCCATTGTTGAGGGCCTCAATCTCAGTGCTAGTTCGTGAGTTTGGTTTTTAAAGAAATGATAGTGACTCGATTCTGAGACTTCGAGTGAAATAAAAATTTACGTCTATTTTTTAAACATGAATTTAACGCAACACGTTTCAAACTTATGACACTGTGCAGCGGTTGATAGATGATTTGCACATCCTCACAAACCCAAAGAGTGATTTGAAAAATAGCTAAAACTAGCGATGTTTAAATCTCTTGAAAATCTCATCATTAATACTCGAGTACCGACTCAACTAAAAAATTTCAAAACTTCCACCGCAGCAAGGATTAGCAGTGAAAACCGTTTACACAGTTGAAAGTAAGGTCAAAATTAAAAACGAAGTGGGCACTTCGGAAAGATCTCGATGTGGTTGCGGACCATGGATTAAACATTGGGAGAAATTTAGTAAAAAATCACCAAGCAAGTGCGCTGTTGATGGCTGTACTAATAATGCAATCGTTGGGGCTCATATCACAAGGCCCGCGGCGGAATTCGAAGATTACAAAACGCACTCTTATATCGTCCCTATGTGCAATGAACATAATGGAAAACACGGTGAGACATTCACTTCAAAAGAGAACTGCATTTTCGTTTGGGCTAACGTAAGCGAAACGTGTGGCAAAAAATAAGTCGTATGCATGATTCAATAACTTGAAGCAGTAAATCGACTGATAGTCAACAATCGAAACTATCTAACCTCGACCCTAGGTCATATGTGGACACATGGTTTAGCCCAATCTACATGGAGTTTTGGGAATCATTTGAATTCACGATTTTTCGCTGCAAGCAAATAATTAATTTGAGATATTCAACATGAAACTCGACCAAGTTCATATACGAAACTTTCGTTGCTACCGTAACGAGTTCACCATTAAATTCGACGCCCTTACTTGCATCATCGCAAAGAACGACGCTGGAAAGTCCACCATACTTGAAGCTCTTGACGCATTTTTTAATTCAGACAAACTTGACTCTGAAGATCGTTCTATCGGTGCGGGTAACGCCGCAACAGTTGAAGTCAGTTGTATTTTCCGTGATGTACAGACTCGTCTGGTAGTGGACTCAGACGCCACTATTTCCCCGGTGAGTGAATATCTTCTGAACGCTGACGGCCTTCTTGAGATAACAAAGAAGTACTCTGGCGCTTCACCGAAGTGCGAAGAGATTTTTGTAAAAGCAGTGCACCCATCCGCAGAGCACTTCAACGACCTATTCTCACTTACGATCACGCAGCTTCGGAGACGTGCGCAAGACCTAGGCGTCAATCTGGATAATGTGAACCAAACCGTTAAGTCGGCAATTCGTCATGCAATATGGAATTCAGTTACTCGTGAGGCTCTGGCCTTGCAAGAAACTCAACTTGAAGTCAAGGGTTCTATTTGGAAGCCACTACAGAATTCGCTTCCGCTTTATCAACTATTCCGCGCTGATAGACCGAGCTCAGATCAGGACGCAGAAGCACAAGATCCGTTGAAGTTTGCCATCCGAGAAGCACTTGTGAGTCAACAAGCGGAGCTTGATGCGATTGGCAGCTATGTCAGACAGCAAGTCGAGTCAGTAACAAAGATGACCATTGCAAAGATCCGCGAGATGGATCCTGCTCTTGCCAGCGAACTCAATCCGGTTTTCTCGACACTAAACTGGTCAAAGGTCTTTGCAGTATCCCTAACTGCCGAAGAACAAGTCCCATTGAATAAGCGTGGTAGTGGTATACGTCGACTCTTCCTTATCAACTTTTTTCGAGCAAAAGCCGAACAACTGGCAGGTGAACGCGGTGCGCCAGATGTAATCCTTGCAATTGAAGAGCCCGAAACTTCGCAACACCCTAATAATCAGTTGCTTTTACTCGAAGCACTACTCGATCTCTCTCTGTCTCCATCTACCCAAGTAGTTCTCACGACACACAATCCGCTTCTTGCGCGAAAGGTGAACAAAGAACAAATTCGATTTATCGAGGTCAACGAGGCTCGCGTTCGTTTAATTGCAAGTGACGACGAAGCAGCATCAATTCGTCTGAGAGACACTCTCGGAATTCTCCCTAACCACAATGTCCGAGTTTTCGTAGGCGTTGAAGGTCCCAACGACATTGAATTTTTGAGCAGAATCTCAGAAACTCTTGCAACTGTCGAGGCTGATATCCCCGACCTTCGTGCTGCCGAATTAAATGGAACACTCGTTTACATCCCTATGGGGGGCTCAACATTAGAACTTTGGACGAACCGACTTCAAGGTCTTGCCATTCCAGAGGTACACATAATGGATCGCGACAATGCCCCTCCCCAAGACCCCAAGTACCAAATCGCAGCAGATCGAGTGAATGCAAGAGCTCCTGAGGCTATAGCATTCACGACATCCTGCAGGGAAATGGAGAACCTACTACATCGGGAAGCTATCCACGAGGAATTCGGGCAAGCTCCACTAGTGATCCTACCATTTGACGATGTGCCGTCAGTCATTGCAGAGATGGTTCACGCAGCTTCAAATTCGCCAAACCACTGGGCTGCGCTTGATGAAGATAAGCGCAGCAAAAAAATCAGCAATGCGAAACGCCGTCTCAACCGTGGGGCTGCGGATCGTATGACACCAGAGCGTTTGAACATTTCCGATCCCACGGGGGAGGTACGTCAATGGCTCAGAAAAATTGGTCAGCACTTGCAGTGAGTCAACCCATTAGCATGAAGAAACTTGCCGACTAAAACCCTAGAAGTTAATTTCACTTTAAAAGTGCTCTTTATAAGCGGCCGAAGTTTCAAATGTCGTGTTGACAGAATGCATTTCGTACTAGATGGAGAAGCTGACAAGATGATCAGCATTAACCCTAATAAATAAGGGGGGGGGGAGAATTCGATGCCAACGTTTTTCACCAAGGCGGAAGCGCGTGCTGCCGCAAGGACATCCATCGTCGCAAAGTCGCTCGGTGCGACCAAGACGCCGACCCAGATAATTCAAGAGAGCCTTAGCGCGGCTACAGATGCGGAGAAGTTCGACTTCTTTCTGTCCCACTCCATAGTCGATGCCGAACTGGTACTTGGAGTCAAGCATTTGCTGGAGCAGCGCGGCCTCAAGGTCTACGTCGATTGGAAGAATGATGCCCAGTTTGATCGATCGGCTGTCACTCCAGAAACTGCGGACATGCTAAGAAAGCGGATGAACCAGAGCGCGTCGTTACTGTATCTGGCAAGTGAGGCCGCGTCCAACTCCAAGTGGATACCTTGGGAGCTTGGCTACTTCGATGGTCTACGCGGTGGTCACGTGGCGGTGATGCCCTTAGTCGACGATCCAAACGACAGGTTTGTCGGGCAGGAGTACTTGGGGCTCTATCCGAAAGTTACTCAAAATAGCTACAAGGGCACGACGAAAAAAGATGTGTTCGTCGAAAATGCGGCGGGCTGGGCGACTCTTGACGAATTCAGGCGGCCGACCTTTAGTTGGCACAAGTACTCTGCGTGAGTAACCTGACTCCGGCAAGCAGGCCTAAATTTTGACAGAAGGTTGGAAGAGCATGACACCTGAACATCAGATCGAAGCGTTCATTAAGGAGTTCGTCAAGGACTTGGAGCAGGACGCCGTCGCGGTCTTCGCGGGCGCGGGAATGTCTAAAGGCTCAGGATACGTCGACTGGCCGGAACTACTCCGTGACGTCGCTGCGGAACTCGGGCTGAAGATCGAACTTGAGCACGATCTGATCTCACTAGCCCAGTTCCATGTCAATCATCGCAAGAACAGTGACGGTCTCGCAAAGAGGATTCTTCAAGAGTTTTCCGAGCAAGCGGAGCCCTCGCCGGCACATGAAATCTTGGCAAGATTGCCAATTCACACCTATTGGACGACCAACTACGACACACTGCTCGAAGATGCCCTTCGGAAGGCTTTCCGTGTTCCGGACGTTAAGCACAAGAACGATGATCTAACAATCACCCGGCCTAAGCGAGATGCCGTTGTCTACAAGATGCATGGCGATGTCAGCGCTCCGAAGGATGCTGTGCTTTACAAAGAGCAGTACGAAACCTACTATGCGACCCATGCACCGTTTATCTCTGCATTGGGCGGCGACTTGGTCGCAAAGACGTTCCTCTTCATCGGTTTTAGCTTCACTGACCCGAACCTTGACTACGTTCTTAGCAGGTTGCACGTCTTCAACAACAAGAAGCGAAATCACTACTGCATCATGCGAGAGGTGCAAAGGGAGGCTTCAGACGACGATGAATTGTTCGCGTACAGGCAGAGGAAGCAAGCGTTCCGCATCGATGATCTCAAACGCTTCGGCATTCAGACTCTACTGGTCGATGAATACGCAGACATTCCGAGGCTGCTCGAACGCATCGAAATGCGGTTCCGAAAGAAGACCGTGTTTGTTTCTGGCAGCGCTGAGGAGTACGGTTCTTGGCCACGTCAGGACGCATTGAATTTTGCTCACGCCCTCGCTGAGGAAAGCGTCAAAGCGGATTTGAGGGTGGTCAACGGCTTTGGTTGGGGTATTGGTAGCTCCGTCATCAACGGGGCGTTGGAAGCAATCTATCGCAACCCGCTGCGCTACTCGGAAGACCAACTGGTTGTTCGCCCATTCCCGCAGCATGGAGCTAACTTGCCAGCGCTGTGGGAGGAGTATCGGCAGCGAATGCTCTCGTTAGCTGGGATTGCCATTTTTGTTTTCGGCAACAAACGGGATGCATCAGGCGCGATCGTCAATGCGAATGGAGTCAGGCGGGAATTCGAGATCGCAATCGAAAGAGGGCTCGTACCAATTCCGGTAGCCGCGACCGGCTACATGGCCAAGCAGCTTTGGGATGAGGTGATGGCCGATCCAGCTAAGTTCTATCCCGGAATGGACTGGATCGTGCCTCACATCCGTGGCCTCGAATCTCGAGATTCGAACGACGCCGACTTGGTCAAGCGTGTCGTCACCATCATCAAGACACTAAATAGATGAGGCGGCTCAGGGTCAAGTTCACGAGAAGAAGTCGCCAAACTGCGTCCACGGATTGCTCTCGAAAATGTGGTTGTAAGGGCGTCAAAGTTTGTACACAAAGAGGAGTCCGAGATGGCACGTAGAGTTTTTTTCAGTTTTCACTACTCACGCGATGTGCGTCGCATCATGCAGGTGCGCAACTCATGGGTCATGCGTCCTGGCGACGAAGCAACTCCTTTCTATGACGCCGCTGCGTTCGAGGAGGCCAAGCGTCGAGCGGGTGGCATAGAGAAGTGGATCGAAGAACAGCTGAAGGGCACATCCGTCACGGTGGTGCTATTCGGGGCTGAGACGTACGATCGGGAGTGGGTCAAGCACGAGATCAAGCGGAGCTACGAACTCAACAAGGGCATTTTGGCGATCGACATTCACGGGATCAAGGATCCTCAAAAGGGCGTCGATGTTCAAGGGAAAAACCCCCTAGAACACTGGAGCGCTGGGTCAATCCCGTTCTCGCAGAAGTACAGGACCTACAACTGGGTCGACGACGACGGCTACACCAACATGCCGACTTGGATTGAGGCAGCAGCCAAAGCGGCGGGTCGCTAACTCGCATACCTTGAGCCGTGGAGCAATCCTAGAAGGCGGTGCCCGACGACGTTGCATTCAAACTTCTTAAGCCCCCACTCGGGCCCCAGGCGAAGCAAACAGGAACTACTCCAGAAGCCGCCACCCAGCGACTTTAGAACTCCAGACCGGACCGAAATGACCGCAACGTAGGCCAGACTGGTCGCTCGGGTTGCCGAGCCGGCCGACCGCTTTCGGTGCAGTGCTGACATCAAACATATAGCCGTAATAGGCTGGGAGGTGCCCTTCGGCTTAGACACTCTTGCCGACAGGCTCGCCTCTGAGCTGACCTCTAAGCAGAAACGGTGAAGCCATCATTGAATGAGCACTCGCTACCATCCATCATGGCTGGCTATTGATAGAAAAAATGGAGGAATATGCATTCGGAACTATACGAGCGGGTCAGTCCAGCTTGCTGCCACATCACCGTCTTTGTGAATAATGCGAAAGTAAGTGAGGGAACAGGGTTCGCTTTCAGTACGCAGGGTGAAGTACTTACAGCTGCGCACGTTATCACTGGTCGCTGGCCTATAAGAAAGGAGGACTACAGAGATCCTTCACAAAAAATATTTTGCAAGTTCCCAGGTTTACCAGTGCTTGAGTACAGCGTAATGGTTTGCTCAGTGGAGATTGAAGTCCCTGCTTTTAAGAGACCCGTGCAGATTGATCTCGCGGTGCTGCTCCTTAACGCAGACAACGCCGCGATTCCGCAAATCCCGTACATCCCTTCAATAACCACCGCTCCACGCCTAGGTGAGCAGGTTTTTATGGCTGGCTACTCTGAGGAACTGGAGCTTCCGTTTCAGATAGAAAAATTACTGTCTTCCAGCTTCCCCGGCGTTGCTGAGTTCTTGAAAGCAATGAACAATGGGTATCAAGCGGACATGACAGGGCCGCTTTTTAAGCGAGGGGTCATTGGAAACATTCGAAGTGTGGTCGCTGAGAACACCGAGGCTGGCGATTGTTTCCAATGTGAGGTCATGTACGTTGACAACGCTATGCACTCGGGAGCCAGTGGTGGTCCAGTATTTAACATGCGGGGCGAGGCTGTCGGTATTGTGTCCCAGCGCGCAGTCACCGCAGTGGACTCCGGTGACAGAGGAATGTTGCCGATCCCTTCTGGGTGTTCAATAGCAATTAGCCTTGCACCCATGAATTACATAGCAAAGCGAGTGGCGGAAACAAAGAACAAAAAATGAGCAATTACTATAAACACGGAAGGTGCCCTTTCAGCATACTCACATTTGGCTCCGGTAGAGTCAAACTTAGCGTGTCCGATTTTGCTATTTCCTCCGACTGCTTCTAGCCGCAATGACGCATATTGGGAGAGCGCAGCGACCGACCGTAGATACATGCGAGGTAGCTA
>JACCDG010103287.1_pt1 | contig 11219 bp, 14 predicted proteins | sample 7442471 | NCBI WGS metagenome assembly JACCDG01 (sample SAMN15323444, study PRJNA562643) | freshwater metagenome | isolation source: river surface water | place: USA:Blue River Watershed | collected 2017-08-17
GGAGTTGCTTTATTCTTAACTCATTTGGCCAATAAAAAAATGAAAGTTTCGGCATTACGTGCTTCGTATCCAGAATATTATATGAGCAAAAACAAAATTGAGTTGACACCACAAATTGATGTAGATGCTATTTTGGTTGCCATGACTGATAAGTATAAAAATGAGGATATCACTACAATAGATGGAGTAAAGATTGATTTTGCTTCTGAATGGGTGCATTTGAGAAAATCCAATACAGAACCTATTATCAGAATTTATACGGAAGCGCCTTCACAGCAAGCAGCCGATGTTTTGGCCTTGCGTATCATTGATGAAATTAAAGTGATTGCGGGAATCTAATCCGATAGCAAATAAAAATCCCCATTCATTTAGAAAGGGGATTTTTTTTATCTGCGGTGTTTCCATCTTTTGTGTGTCCAAAAGTAAAATTCTGGCGCTTCTACAATTTGTTGTTCCACTTCTTTCAGATACGCATCCGTGATTTCATAATCAGGAATTGATTTAGGATCAGTAGCAATTGGAACAAAAGTGGCCTCATAATAGCCTCTTTTTACTTTTTTTACTTTGGCAAAAACCACTTCTAAATCGTAGCGTTTGGCCAACATTTCGGCTCCAGTGTGAACAGGAACGGTGATGCCCATAAATTGCTGCCAGTGAAATGTTTTATGTACTTGAGGCGACTGATCGCTTGCTAAACCATAAAGACTTATGATCCCATTTTTTTCATTATCATTAATTAAGGCAATGGTATTATCGGTTGTAACTAACTCTGATTTAAACTTAGATCGAATGGCTCTCACTTTGGCATCAAAGTATTTGTTGTTTATTTTTTTGTATACCCCATAACATTTGAAGGTCGTACTTTCATTTATTGATAGTAGCCACTCCCAACTTGCATAATGAGCTGCTAGTAGGATGATACTTTTATTCTTTTGTTCGTATTCTTTGAGTAAATCAATATTGGTGATTTTGAATCTTTCTTTCATTTCTTCTGAAGAAATAGACATGGTTTTTATCATTTCTAAAAACATATCGCACATATGATGGTAGAATTTTTTTTCTATCAACAAACGTTTTTCTTCACTTAAATGTGGTAATGCAATTAATATATTGTTTCGAACTATTTTTTTTCGGTAGCCAACGAGATAATAAACCAGAATATAGATACAATCGGAAAACCAATAAAATAATCGAAAGGGTAACTTTGATATAATCCAAAGAAAAGGGAAACTAATACTATAAATCAAAAATTGCATGCGGTAATTTTTTACAAATATAAATCAAAATAATTGTTGAAATATAAATAAGAACGAGAACAACTGCAATTTGGCTGAATTACTATCTTTACCATTCACTAAAATGGATACATAATGAATATACTTTTGATTGTAATCATAGCTGTTACAGTTCTAATTAGCTATAGAGGATTTAACGATCTTTCTTTTTTTAGAAAATTTGAATTCCATGTTGGAAGCATTCTGAAAGGAGAGCAAATCAGAATGATTTCATCTGGCTTTTTACATGTCGATATGGGGCATTTATTTTTTAATATGGTAACGCTTTGGTTTTTTGCTCCCTTGGTTTTAGCCTATTTAGGAAACTGGACTTTTGTACTAGTTTATATGGGAAGTTTGATTTTTGGCAATTTGTTGACCTTGCTTTTTAATAAGAACAACTATAGTTATCGAGCTGTTGGTGCTTCTGGAGCAGTCACTGGTGTTTTGTACTCAGCCATTTTGTTACAACCGGATATGATGTTGGGGCTTTTCTTTGTAATTCCTATACCGGCCTATCTATTCGGAATTTTGTATTTGCTGTATTCTATTTACGGAATGAAATCGCAAAATGACAATATTGGACATTCAGCTCATTTTGGAGGTGCAGTTGGAGGGTATGTTATTACATTAATTGAGCAGCCTCAATTACTAATCGATCATACTGAAATGGTTGTATTATTGACGATACCAATTATAGTGCTGTTTGTTATGCAGCGATTAGGTAAATTATGATTGTTTCCAATAAAAAAGTCCCGACATACATCGGGACTTTTTTGTGGGGAGAGCAGGATTCGAACCTGCGAAGTTTTCACAGCAGATTTACAGTCTGCCCTCGTTGGCCGCTTGAGTATCTCCCCATTTCCTAGACTAGGCCGTTTTGTTTGTCTAAGCGGTTGCAAATATATAAACTGTTTTGATGTTTGCAAATTAAAACACCACATAATTTTGGTATAATTTTTAACCTATTGGTATTGAATAAAATAAAAAAATCTCCCATTGGGAGATTTTTTTATTTTCAATAATTGAGTTCTTTATTTAGCTAAAAGAGATGCGATTTTATTGCGTAAATCAGCTCCTCTTAAATCTTTTACAACTACTTTTCCAGAGGCATCTAAAATAAATGTAGCTGGTATAGATTCAACATTATATTGTCTTGCAATCGGTTCGTCCCAAAATTTTAAATTAGAAACCTGAACCCAGTTCAGTTGGTCTTTTGCAATTGCTTCTTTCCAAGCTTTTGCTTCTTTGTCTAAAGAAACACCTATGATATTTAAACCTTTAGAGTGAAACTCTTTGTAAAGGGCAACCATATTCGGGTTTTCTTTGCGACAAGGACCACACCAAGAAGCCCAGAAATCAACAATAGTTATTTTTCCTAAACTCTCTTTTAATGAAACTACTTTTCCTGCAGGATTAGGTGCAGAAAAGTCAGCTCTTCATTTTGCTCCACTAATAGCTGGTGGTGCAGCAGGTCCTGATTTTAATTTAGCCAAAGCTTCTTTTACCGCTTTTCCAGGCTTAGTGTTTTGAATTTTTTCTTCTAATGTATTAAACGTAGCTTCAGCTTTTTTAACATCAGTAGTTGGGTCATTTAACATTCCTTGTAAAATAAGAACTGAAATAAATGATTTCGGATGTGTTTCAGCATAAGTAAGGTATTTTGCTTTGGCAGCTTCACCTACTTCTTGCTGAATTTTACCAAATTCTTGCATTAATTTAGTAATTGCAACAGTGTCTTTTGCTTGTTGAGCCGCTTGCATAGCTGGTGTATTCTTAGTTTGAAAATCAACTAATTTCTTTTGAATTTTAGCTAGTTCTTCTGTGAATTTTACGTATTCATCATTATTATAAGTACCAGAAACTTTTGATTTTTGAATACTGTCTTTATTGATTTCGATAGTTACTTCTTCTCCATCTTCTAAGATAAATGGGATTGGAGCTGGAGCACCTTCCAATTTAATTGTATAAAAAGCAGGCTCAGTAATTTTACCTGTCATTTCAAATTTACCATTTTCTACTTTTACAGTATCTTTAGCGATTAATCCTGTCTCATCTTGCGTTTCAAGAATAATAGTTTTTCCGTTTTCAACTCCTTTTGCGGTACCAGAAATTACATATTCTCCTTTTCCAGCTTTGCTACATGCAACTAAAACTACTGCAGCAGAAAGTAATACAATTATTTTTTTCATTATAAGTTTGTTAAATGATTTAAGTTGACAAAAGTATTTAAAATTATAAAGTATCACTACTTTTTTAATCTTAAATTTTTGTTGTATTTAGTATTATTGGTTTTTTGTATTAGTAGGTCTTTATTTGATAAAGAAGAATATAAAAAAAGCACACTAAAAAGTGTGCTTAAATTATTAAAATGTACTTGTTTTAGTCTTGGTTGATCGTTTTTCTCCAAGTAAAGTTATTCAAGATATGTCTTTTTGCAAAACGTCCAGGAGAGTCTGCATTGACCATTTTCACATAAGTTGCTTTTGGAACACTGATGTATTCGTACACACTTCCGTTTGAGAAATTGATAATCAATCGTCCGTCTACAAATTTATAATCTGTAATGGTTGAAGTTGAAATAGTTTCGGTGTATTCAGGTAAGTTTTGTTTAATCGTTTCTGGATTAATACTTACTAAAAAGTGATAGGCTTCAATAATTAATTTACTATTTTCTTCTGCCGCTTTTAAACCCGCTTCATCACCTTGAAATTTATCAGGATGTGCATCTTTCATCGCATTGCGATAAATGGTTTTTAAATCTTTTAAATCGACAGTTTTGTCAACATTTAATAACTTACGGTATTCAACTATTTTTTTCATAAATAAAGATAACTATTTGTCTTTTCGTTTGTTTGTAATGGAATAAAGTTCCAAATCGACAAATTTTTTGCAAAGGTACACTTTTTTTTAAGTTTTTGGTTTGGACCAAAGAATATTCTTAACTTTTAGGAAGCATAGTAATTGTTATTCCTCTTTGTAATTGGCTTTGTCAAAGTTTTTCGATTTTTTAGGATATTTGTCATAACTAATATCACTTGGATTTTCTATTATGGATTTAATGGTAATCCAATCGCCAATGGCATGATGGGTAGAAGCTAATTTATAATCCAATAAGTAGTCTCCACAAAAAAAGTTACCATTTTCATCCTGTTCCATTTTTCCTGTAAAAACTCCCTTTTGAAGCATTTTATCGTGTGAAGATTTTGACATAATCTTGTATTTTTTAATTATTAGACTGCAAACTTAATCAATTATTGTTTGGTTAGGCTGAAAAGCAGATTCTACTTACTTTTGTGACATGAAACAATCCTTTCGTCCAAGCCCAAATTCATTCAAGAATACATTCTGTGTATTTCATGAAGTACCTCTTGATGCTCTTGATGGTTTAGAGGTTCAATATGCAAGTAAGGCAGGTAGTTCTTATTATTATACCAAAGAAGGAATGTACAGATTGTCCAATCACTGGGGAAGATTGGCTAATAGTAAATGGCGTTTAGAACCTATGCAAGAAACATCGTTTTCAAAACAAAAATTGGGTTTTGCACTATGGACTAGTTTTTATCCAGATAACGCAGAGGATAAATTGTATTATTTGGAAGCTAATTTTGACACTAAAACGGTACAATACCAACATAAAAACAATCCTAATTATGATCAAAAGGCGGTACTTCGAACAAGTTTTGAAACCGCTAAGCGAATCAAACAAGTGCGCAATTTATTTGAATTGACTTCTTGGGCAAAGTATTTTGAATACGATGATTTGGATAACTTGCGAATGAAAATTATAAATGGACTTATTTATACTAATAAGTCTTTGGAAGAAATAAAAAGCGAACAACGCTAAATCAATTATGGGTAGAAATAACGAACGAAATATCAAAAAGCATAACGACAAATTGCACAAAGAGCAAGACAAAGCCAAAAAAGCGGCTATGGCTCGGAAAGAAAAGTTGAAGCAAATTGTCAAGCAATTCAATACCAATAAGCCCGAAGACACCACTAATTAATGACATATGGAAAATAACGATTTCAATTTATTACAACAAGAAGTACAAAAAATAATCGATTTAATTGCCGCTAAAAACGGAAAAGAAGCCAACAATAAATTGGTTGAAATAAGCCAGCAACTGGACGATTTTCTTGATTTTTCAGAAGATGATGCCGACTTAATTGAAATAAGTCGTTATCAAGTACTCCTAAATCAATTGCATCAAAAAATTAACGAGTTAAATTAAATGGTGACTTCAAGTTGTTATTGTGGTTCGGCTATTTCATTTGAAAAATGTTGTGAGCCAATACTCGTGGGCAATCAAAAAGCAGTTACTGCAGAAGTACTGATGCGATCACGCTATTCTGCCTATGCCAATCATAATGCAGATTATTTGATTGCAACAACGCATTCGAGTACAAGAGCAATTCATTCCAAGAATGAAATTTTGTATTGGGCAACCAGTAATCAATGGCAACGCCTTGAAATAATTCGTGTTACTACAAATACGGTTGAATTCAAAGCTTTCTATTTCAACCCCAATAAAGAGTTACAAGTACATCATGAATATTCCCGTTTTGTAGAAGAAAATGGCGAGTGGATGTACGTAGACGGCGACTATTTTGAGTTGTAGCTTTATTTGATTTTATCTAATTCTAGATTTAATCGGTTTTGTTCTAATTCTAGGTCTTCCAATTCTTGTTCAAAATCAACGATTTCTTGTTTGATTTTTTTAAGTTCTTCGCTTTTTTCTGCAGAGGTTCGCAATACTTTGAAGTCGGTTGCTTTGGCCAATTTTTCTTTAGCAGTGTCTAAATTATCTTTGGTAACTGCCATTTCGTTTTCTATAGCTGCTATACGATCGATTATCGTTTGTTTTTTCTCTCGGGCAGTTCGTTCAGCTTCCGCTTTTTCTTGCTCTTCAATTAATTTTTTTTGAGCTTCAATTTCTTTTTGCTGTAATAAAAATTGTCTGTTTTCTAATTCTGTTTTTTTGTTTTTGGCTTCTAATTCTTCACTACGAATATTTTGAACAATATTAATCGCAATAGTTGAACTTACTACAATTAGTACTATTACAATAATAAAAGTATTTTTTGAAAGTCCTAAAAAAGCAGCATTACTAGTTGTTTTTGGCGCTTGTGGCGCCACAGTTTCTTCTACTTGAAATGGAGGAGGAGTAACTGCAACTAATTCGTACAGTTCTTCTACATCTCCTGCATATTTCCACTTTTCCATTCCCTCAAACCAAACGGGTGTGGTTTTAGTAATTTTCATCGCTCGTAATTCGTCAAAGCTAAAAGGACCTGAGCTTTCGGTTCCGTTATGTAAAAAATATTTTTTCATAGACTGTTGTAGTTTTATTTTCCGATACAAAAATTAGCAAAAATGTTTCCAAGTAACTCATCATTAGTCACTTGACCAGTAATTAATCCGAAATGGTACAAAGCTTCTTTAATATCTAATGCCATTAAATCGCTGGATAAATTGGATTCCAATCCAAATTTAACTTTTTGAATTTCGTCCAATGCTTTCAGTAACGAATCATAATGACGGGTGTTGGTTACAATAGTTTCATTATTTCGTAAAGCTCCTGTATTTACAAAAGAAAGTAAAGTGTTTTTAAGTTCATCAATGCCCGTTTTTTGTTTGGCTGAGATTAAAATTTGTTTCAGGTTTAAAGTTTCAAGTTGTACAAGAAGACTTTCTGTTTCTTCACTCGAAATTAGATCCGATTTGTTGATTACAATTACTAAAGGTTTAAGCGGATATTTGTTTTTAACTTTTTCAATTTCAGTAATATATTCAGAACCTGAAACTTTAAACTTTAAACTTTCAAACAAATAAAGTACGACTTGGGCTTGTTCTATTTTCTCGAAAGTTTTTTGAATTCCAATACTTTCTACTACGTCTTTAGTTTCGCGAATTCCAGCCGTATCAATAAATCGGAAACCAATACCTCCAATGACTAATTCGTCCTCGATGGTATCTCTTGTTGTTCCAGCAATGTCTGAAACTATGGCACGTTCTTCATTCAATAAAGCATTTAATAAAGTCGATTTCCCTACGTTGGGTTCGCCCACGATAGCCACAGGAATTCCGTTTTTAATGACATTACCAACTGCAAAAGAATCAATCAATCTTTTCAGAACAAATTCAATTCGGTTGAGTAATTCATGAAATTGAGTTCGATCAGCAAATTCAACATCCTCTTCCGCAAAGTCCAATTCCAATTCGATTAAAGAAGCAAAATTTAATAGTTCTTCTCTCAGTTTGACAATTTCGTTAGAGAATCCGCCACGCATTTGTTGAATCGCAATTTGGTGTGAGGCTTCGTTGTCTGACGAAATCAAATCAGCAACTGCTTCGGCTTGTGACAAATCCAATTTGCCATTTAAAAAAGCGCGTAAGGTAAATTCACCTGCATCGGCCATGCGACAACCTTTTCGCAGTAATAATTGGATTATTTGTTGTTGAATGTAAGTAGAACCATGACAGGAAATTTCGATGGTGTTTTCACCTGTGTAGGAATTAGGTCCTTTGAAAATAGAAATCAATACTTCATCTAAAGTTTTTCCTTCATCAATAATATGACCTAAATGTAAGGTATGCGTTTTCTGTAGTTTTAAATCCTTGTTTTTGATTGATTTAAAAACACTGGCGCCAATTTCGATGGCGTCTGGTCCAGAAACTCTAATTATTGAAATTGCTCCAGCACCCGAAGGTGTTGCTAAGGCTACGATGGAATCGTTGTACATCATTTTGATTATTCTAAGTCACAAAGATAATAAAACTCTCTGGGTAAATTTGTGTATTATTTTGGAAGGTGTTAGACAACTAAAATAATTGTAAATTACTGATAATTATCATTTTATATCAAAATTGTTGTCACTAATTTAGATGAAACAAATTGATAAACACTTTATTTATGAAAAAGATTCTATTTCCTACTGATTTTTCTGAAGTTGCCAATAATGCGTTTGTTCATGCATTAGAATTCGCCAAAATGGTTCATGGCGAATTAATTTTGTTGCATTCTTTTGAATTGCCTATTTACGACAATCAATTTTTTCCAGAGAATTATGCTGCTATTTATGATTCGGTGGAATTAAGTGAATTTGAAATGTTTAAGAACGAAATCCCAAAATTGCGAGCTATTGCCGAGGTGCATCATCTCGACAAAATCAAAATGTCTCACCGATTGAAAGATGGGGATTTGGTTTCAGCCATCAAAGAATCAATTGTAGATGACGCGATTGATTATTTGGTTATGGGTACTTCAGGAGCGACTGGTTGGGAAAGTTTTTTTATGGGTACCAATGCGAGTTCGATCATAACAGATGCAGGTATACCAGTTTATTGTATTCCTTCAAATGCGCCATTTCAAAAAATACACACCATTGGTTTCACAACTCGATTTAGATCGAAAGATAAAAAGGCATTGCAAACTGTATTACAATTGGCACATAAGGCAAAAGCAAAAGTAAAATGTTTGTATGTTAAAACCGCCAACTCAGATATTACTAATGCTACGATTGCCGAATGGAAAGAAGAATTCAAATCAGAACCAATCGACTTTTATACTATTGAGGATGATGATGTTCAAGCCATTATCACTGATTTTATTATGTATAAAGAAGTAGATGTTTTAATTATGTTGCCCTATAAAAGAGGTTTTTTTGAAGGACTCTTTCATACCAGTTTAACTAAAAAGTTAGCCACTGATTTTGAGATTCCAATTTTATCAATTCCAATAAAGGAATAGATTCTAAAAATAAAAAAACCGCTATCCAATTGAATAGCGGTTTTTTATTTTTATTTAAATGAGTTGAATTAGGCGTTCAACATAACTGGCATAACTAACATCGTTACGGTTTCTCCTTCTTCTAAACCATCAACAGGTGTAAGGATTCCGGCGCGGTTGGGTAATGACATTTCTAACATGATCATATCGGATTGTAGGTTAGTTAACATTTCAGTTAAGAAACGTGAGTTGAACCCTATTTGCATATCGTCTCCTTGATAATCACAAGTCAATCTTTCTTCGGCTTTGTTTGAGTAATCAATATCTTCAGCAGAAATATTCAATTCAGCACCTGCAATTTTCAAACGAATTTGGTGAGTAGTTTTATTAGAGAAAATAGCCACACGACGCACAGAACTCAAGAATTGAGAACGGTCAATCATTAATTTGTTTGGATTTTCCTTAGGAATTACCGCTTCGTAGTTTGGATATTTTCCATCGATTAAACGACACATCAACAAATAATTATCAAAAGAGAAAGTCGCATTAGAATCGTTGTATTCAATTTTTACTTCTGCATCCGAAGCACCTAAAATACTTTTTAAAATATTCAATGGTTTTTTCGGCATAATGAAATCAGCTACTTGAGAAGCCGTTACATCGGTGCGAGCATATTTTACTAATTTATGAGCATCTGTTGCAACAAAAGTCAATCCTTGTGGAGAAAACTGAAAAAATACGCCTGACATAACTGGACGTAAATCATCATTTCCAGCAGCAAAAATAGTTTTACTGATTGCTGTTGCCAACACATCTGCAGGAACTAAAGTTACTGAAGGTTCGTCTAAGTTTACCGATTTAGGAAATTCTTCACCCGGAGCATATGCCAAGGCATATTTTCCAGAATTAGAGCTAATTTCGATTGTACTGTTTTCTTCAACAGTGAAAGTCAGGGGTTGTTCAGGGAAAGTTTTAAGTATTTCTAAAAGCAATTTGGCAGGAACTGCAACACTTCCTTGGCTGGTAGAATCAATATCCAAAGTAGCTGACATGGTAGTCTCTAAATCAGAAGCAGAAACTGTCAAAAGATTGTTGTTCAATTCAAATAGGAAATTATCTAAAATAGGTAAAGTATTATTGCTATTGATAACGCTTCCTAGCACTTGCAATTGTTTTAATAAGTACGAACTCGATACTATAAATTTCATCTGTTAAATTTTATATTTTTTTGGGATATACTTTTTTACAAATATATCGTAAACTAGTTTAGTATGGAAAATTTTTTATTAACATCTATCGGCTGTATTTTCTTTTTCTTAGGAAAGAAAATAGAAAGCCAAAAACACCTAAAATAGCTATTGGAAGCCCGATAGTTAGTAATTGTATATTAGTGTAGTTTTCATAGACTTTTTCTTTGTCTAATAAAGGCAAATCTAAATCTTTGGAGCGAATGTTAATAAGTCCGGTATCATCCAATAAATAATTGACACAATTCATTAATAAATCCTTGTTGTCATACAAATTACCGGAGCGTTGATCGTAACCTAATTCTACAGGCATTCCATTTTTATCCAATTGATTTTTAATGATATCACCATCCGAAATAACAATCATTTTACTCGGTTTTCCTTTGGCTTGAAAATTATTTTGGTCAAAAGCCAAAATACGGTTTTCGAACATGGAATGGAATTTTCCTTCTAACAAAACCGCTAACGGAATATGGCCTTTGTTCAAATAATCAGCTGGGCTAGTTTCTTCGTTAACGCTATTCAAATTTATTTCGGTAGGCGTTCCTATTCGTTTCGAATAGGGAGAGGATTGCAATAAAACGGTTTTCTTGATACCGTTTTTAAGGGTGTCAATCGCATTGGCAAAATCAAATTTGATACCGCCTAAGTTTTTTACAATGGGGTGATTACTTTGCGAATAGATCTGTGGTGCAAATTTCCAATTGAATTCTTGATATTGAGTGGCACTCCCTTGTTCTCCAGTAGCTAGTTTTATTGGACTTCCTTGTTCGTCTTTGACTAAATCAGGATAAATTCGGACACCGTATTTAAAGAAAAAATCATTTAAGTTTAAATCTCTTGGAAACGCTAAAGCACTGCCAGTAGGACTGTATAAACTATCCATTTCTGCCACCACTTGATCGATTAACCAAATCGTTTTTCCTCCATTAACAATATATTGATCCAGTACTTGTTTTTCA
>JACCDG010389541.1_pt1 | contig 11218 bp, 12 predicted proteins | sample 7442471 | NCBI WGS metagenome assembly JACCDG01 (sample SAMN15323444, study PRJNA562643) | freshwater metagenome | isolation source: river surface water | place: USA:Blue River Watershed | collected 2017-08-17
CAGGTTCTGTTGGCCATGCCTGCTGTTGATATTGTGGCGGAATTGCTTGTTGCGCAACGCTTGGAGCAGGCTGCGGTGGAGGCGCAGCAGGGGCTGGAGGTTGCACAGCTACCGGAGCCGCTGCGATAGGTGGTGGTGGAGGCGCAGCAGGAGGTTTTGTGTCTACAGCCATGGCAGCTTGCTCTGCTTGAATTTTCTTTTTGAGCTCCTCGATGCGTGCCTTGCTATCCGAGGATTTGCTCCCAAACCAGCCCATAAATACGCTTCCTGAGTTTTCGTTTATATACTTTTATCATCATTGCTGCGGAGAGAAAAGAAGAATCTTAGCAAGAGAAAAGAAAAAAGAGTAAAAAAATAGAGAATTTATGCAGTTTTCACGAAGACAGGAGGTCGGTTCACGTCTTCAACGATGATGGTAACATCTTGTTCGAGATCATTACCTTCTTCGTCGCTTGCAGTGATCTTCACAACATACGTGCCTGCATCGTCAAAGCTTGTCTTCTTTGTTGCGCTCGTCATCCAACCTGCATAGGTGACGCGTACGTCTCCGCCTTCAGGATCTTCAATGGAGAGCGCCTTTGTCAAGTCAACTACATCATTCTCTTTCGCATGAACAATTCCATCAGGAGATGAAAATGCTATGGTTGGTGCGCGGTTTGCGGCCTCAACAATGATGGTGACTTCTTCAGTTGTTTGCGTGATGCCATCTGAGGCAGTGACCGTTGCAGTGTGCACGCCTGCTGTGTCTAGGGCAGGTGTCCACGAGCCATCATCTGCAAGTGGACTGCTAAAGCTCACCGTTACGCGATCGCCGTCTGGATCTTTTGCACTTGCGCGAACACGCATGCGTTCAAGTTCCGTTGTCGTGTAGGATGCTCGGTCGAGCTCCACAACTGGTGCGCGATTAACGTTTTCAACAGTGATGGTCACATCTTTCTTCGTTGTGTGCATACCATCCTCTGCAGTAACAGTAACTGTGTGTTTCCCTGCGTCATCGTACGAGGTTACATACTGATCTGATTTCATCCAACCGCTGTAGCTGAGGATAAGCTCATCACCATCAGGGTCGGCGGCTTTGAGGTCGATGACAACTTCATCGCCTTCTTTAACGGAGATGCTTGCCGGACCACTAAATTCAGGCGCACGATTTGCAGGTTTAATGCTGACAAGAATTCGTTGCGTCGTGGATGCGCCACGCGAGTCGCGGGCAGTGACTGTTACAGGGTAGTCGCCAGCATCGCCGGCTTCCGTTCTCCAGGTGCCGCGGCGGTTGAAGGGCTCGCTAAATTCGAGAGTGACTTCATCTTCGTCTGGATCTACTGCGAAGGTACTGAGCTCGATGGTTTCTCCTTCAGTAAATGTTAATGTCGCGGCAAAGTCTTCTGCCTGTACCGTTGGCGGAGTTGGTTTTGCCGGAGTCGAGGTGGAAGTTGCACTTCCATCGAGAGGTATCGTGATGTTGACCTCTGGGAGCGAGGTTGTAGAGTTATTTGTCGCTACTGGAGCGCAGCCAACGAGGGCAAGCACCACCAGTGCAAGCACTGTCGTAGCGTATGAGTGACGTTTCATGCCCCCTTCAGAGTGGTTGTTCTTTTATATTTTTCTATGTCGAGGCTTTATATACTATCGCTCGGAAAACTGCTCTGTTTGCCAAAATATGCATTTTAAAGACGTAAACGTTCAAAAAATCCCTTTGGTTTTTCTACGCCTGCTAGTTTCTCAATGAGTGCGCGTTCTTCTTTGCTGATATTCTTAGGAACGCCAAGCTTCACTGTCACAAGCAAGTCTCCAATGCCGCCGCGTAGTTTGGGCATTCCTTTGTTTCGTACACGGAACGTGGTGTGGCTTTCGGTGCCCGCAGGAATGGCGAGTGTGACGCTTCCCGTGAGTGTTGGAACTTCAAGTTCTGCCCCAAGCACTGCTTGAGGATAGGTTATAGTAGATGCCAAGTGCAAATCATCGCCCTCGCGCGTAAAGAGTTCGTGCTCTTCTACAAAGACTGCGACGAGGAGATCTCCGGGAGCTTGTCCAGGTGCGCCTGCGTGGCCTTTGCCAGGGACGCGCATTTGCATGCGATCACTAATGCCTGCAGGAATTTCAAAATGCACTTCTTGCTCTTGTTCAACACGACCTGCGCCTCTGCATTTTTTACAAGGGTGCTCAGGGACTGAGCGCAAACCACGGCAGTGTTCACACACGGCAGCTGTTTGAAAGACACCAAATGGAGTGCGTTGAGTGCGACGAACTTGTCCTTGTCCTTTGCATTCGGGACAAGTAACTCGTTTCCCTCCTTCTGCTCCCGTTCCTTTGCAAGAAGTACACGCAGTTTGCAAGTCAAGAGCTACTTTTTGTTTCTTGCCTTTTGCGGCTTCTTCAAGAGTAATAGTAAGTTCAATATTTACGTCTTCACCGCGATTCGATTGCCGAGAACGGCCAAATCCGCCGCCGAAGAATTCGCTAAAAATATCGTTAAAGTTTACATCGAACCCATCGAATCCTTCGTAGCCGCTGTGTGTTGCGCCTCCTTGATTTTGCGTTTGTTCATCAGCGCCATGCCGGTCGTAAAAGGAGCGCTTCTTCTCATCGCCAAGTACTCGATAGGCTTCGTTGAGCTCTTTGAAGCGATCTTCTGACGCTTTATTTCCTTTATTGAGGTCTGGATGGTGCTGTTTGGCAAGCTTCTTATATGCTGCTTTGATTTCATCAGCATTTGCGGATCGCGAAACGCCGAGTGTTGCATAATAGTCTTTTGCCATCCAATACCTTTTCCTGCTCGAGTGTTGCTCCTCTTTATATTGCTACGCGCGCGCGGCTCCGCTCAGGACGATTCTCGCTTATGCGAGAGCTCCTTCTTGAGCATCATTGCAGTTCGTCGCGCTCGCCTCTCTACTTACGCTTGTGTGCGCCGTGTTTCTTTGGCTTCTCGCTGCTCTCATCGACCACTTCAGCTTCGACAGCATCGTCGGCTGTGTTCGTTTGGCCTCCTTCAGCGTTTGGTTGCGGGTTCGCGGCTTGTGCGTGCTTGTAGAGTTCTGCCGAAACTTCGTGGAACTCCTTGAGCAGTTCCTCTTGTACTCGCTTGAGCGCTGGAATATCTTTTTCCTTTGCTTCCACGAGTGCATGAAGCTCGTCTCGCTTTGCCTTAATTGTGGTGAGTTTCTCCGCAGGCACTTTCCCTTCAAGTTCGCTCAACGTCTTCTCCACCATGTGAACGGTTGCTTCCGCATCGTTTACCACGGTGACTTGTTCGAGTCGTGCTTTGTCCTCATCTGCGTGTGCTTCAGCTTCTTTACGCATGCGTTCGATTTCAGCTTCGGTGAGGTTTGTGCTTGCGGTAATCTTAATCGACGTCTCTTTCCCTGTTCCCAAATCCTTTGCTGATACATGCACAATGCCGTTGGCATCAACATCAAAGGTCACTTCTACCTGCGGTACGCCGCGTGGAGCAGGAGGGATTCCGACAAGATCGAACTGTCCAAGGAGTTTGTTGTCGTGCGCCATTGGTCGCTCTCCTTGGAATACGCGCACAGTTACTGCGTTTTGATTATCAGCAGCAGTACTGAACACTTGTCCTTTCTTCGTAGGAATGGTGGTATTCCTATCGATAAGTTTCGTGAATACTCCTCCGAGAGTTTCGATACCAAGCGACAGTGGCGTTACATCAAGAAGCAAAATATCTTTGACTTCTCCTGCAAGCACTCCTGCTTGGATTGCTGCACCAAGTGCGACTGCCTCATCAGGGTTTACGCTCTTGTCGCCTTCCTTGCCCATGATTGCCTTTACAAGATCCTGCACTGCTGGGATGCGAGTTGATCCGCCGACGAAAATTACTCGGTTGATCTTCTCTGCGCCAAGGCCTGAGTCTTGGATCGCTTGCTTTGTTGGGCCTTTGAGGCGCTCAAGGATTCCTGAGATGAGCTGCTCGAATTTTGTACGAGAGAGCTCGACATTCAGGTGCTTTGGACCGCTTGCATCCGCCGTTACGTACGGGATATTGATTGTGGTTTTCAGCTTTGAAGAGAGCTCGATCTTTGCTTTTTCTGCTGCCTCTTTCAGTCGTTGTAGTGCTTGCTTGTCTGTTCGCAAGTCCAACTTGTGGTCGCGCTTAAACTCTGTTGCTAGCCAGTCGATGAGGATGTCATCAATGTCGTCTCCACCTAAGTGGTTGTCTCCATTGGTTGCTTTTACTTCAAAGACTCCGCCTCCAAGTTCGAGCACCGATACGTCGAAGGTTCCTCCACCAAAGTCGAAAACGAGAATGGTGTGGTCTTGTTCTTGCTTATCCAGACCATATGCAAGCGCTGCGGCAGTTGGTTCGTTCACAATTCGAAGTACGTCGAGACCTGCCACTTTTCCTGCGTCCTTTGTTGCTTGACGTTGTGCGTCAGTGAAGTATGCTGGAACAGTGATCACTGCCTTGCTTACAGGTTGGCCCAGGAATGCTTCTGCGTCGCTCTTGAGCTTGCCCAAGATGATGGCGCTTACTTCTTGTGGAGAATAGTTCTTGCCGCGCAGCTCAACTTTGTAGTTTTCACCCATGTGTCTCTTAATAGAGCGCACAGTGCTTTCTGGGTGAAGAATTGCTTGGTTTCGCGCAAGGCGACCTACAAGTCGCTCGCCATCTTCAGTTACTGATACGACGGAGGGCGTTGTTCTGTCCCCTTCGCTGTTGGGAATAATTACTGGTTTTCCTCCTTCGAGTACTGCTACTGCGGAGAAAGTTGTTCCTAGGTCGATTCCGATTACTTTGCTCATTGTTATCCGTTCCGTGCTGCTTTTACTTTTGCGGTTCGCAACACACTACCGCGACGCTGGTACCCTTGCTGGAGTACCTCAAGGATTGCTCCATTGGGTGCGTCTTTTGTCGTTTCGGTGAGGTACACTTCGTGTAGACGCGGGTCGACTGTTCCGGTGCAATCGACGGTTTCTACGCCAAAGCGTTCAAGGAGTTGGTTGAATTGATCTTTGATGAGGTTGAGTCCCACGCGCAAGTCGGCTTCGGCCTTTGCAGGTTTTTCGCTTGCAACATCGTGTTTGAGTGCGAGCATAACACTGTCTGCGACGCTCAGTAAATCGCGCAGGAATTTTTCCTGTCCTTTTTCTGCTGCGAGTGCAGCGTCTGCTTCAGTGCGTTTGCGATAATTAGCAAATTCAGCTTGCAAGCGCTGGAGCTGCTCAGTGAGTTCCTGCACTTGCTTATCTTTGGCTGCTAGCGCGTCTGCGAAGTCTTGCGCCGATGTGGTTTGTGGTTCTCCTTTCTCAGACTGGTTTTTTTCCTGGTTTGTTGGCAGGTCTGATGCAGGTGCGGGATTTTGTTTGTGTTTGCTCATGGTGTTTGGTTGAACTCAAGTCAACAATGTTGACGTAAAATCAACAAGTATATAAAGTTTGCGGACTCTAGCACTTGCATGAACCGTAATTTTCGCATTACGATCTTCCGGGCCAACCCGCCGCCCGTCGATGTCAAGGCCGACGTCAATAAAGAGATCCAATGGTTCTGCACCAGCCTGGGGCTGGTTGGCAATCGGGACAAGAACCTCTCGCAGTTTCGTATCTTTATCACGCTATTGCGCGCAAGACAAAAGAACAAGATGCTTTCTAGCGACCATATTGCGGCAGAAACAGATCTAACGCGAGCAACAGTCATCCATCACCTCTCAAAGCTAGCGAGTTCAGGACTTATTGTGGAAGAGGATGAACGCTACAAGCTTGCTGTGAACAATATGGCAGACCTTGTAAAACAGCTTGAAGCAGACATTGCGACAAGCATGCGCGAACTTGAAGACGTCAGCAAGCGAATAGACGAACGACTAGGTTTGCGGTAAGGGAGAGGCAGCAAGCAGACTCTGAGCGAAGAAGAGAAACTTCGCGAAGGAAGCTGCGCCGACCAGCGGTCGCGCCAAGTCGCCTCTCACGCAGTGATTCGATATACGAAAGAAGAACATTCTCTGAAACCAACTGAAGCGGATTCTTTTATAAAGAGTAGCCCATCTCGGATGCCAATGGCACTCATACAACGCATTCCTGCGCCTGCCCCAACCAAGTACGGGAAGAAGCCAGAAGAGCGCACGTGGCAGGAGCTTGTGCATAATGGCATCGTTGTAATTGACAAACCAGCTGGGCCCACGAGCCACCAAGTGTCAGCGTATGTCCAGAAAATTTTGAAAATCCAAAAGGCAGGTCACTCAGGAACACTTGATCCGAACGTGACTGGTGTTTTAGTAACGGGCCTTGGTGAAGCCACAAAATCAGTGCATCACCTGCTGCGCAGCGGAAAGCAATACGTCTGCATCATGCACTTGCACAAACCAGTTGCAGAATATGAAATTCGCAAAGTTGCAGTGCAATTCACCGGCAAAATAAATCAACTTCCCCCCGTAAAAAGCGCAGTGAAGCGCCAGGTACGTGAACGAAGCATTTACAGTTTTGACATCCTTGAAATAACCGAGCAGGACGTACTCTTCGTGGTGGATTGCCAAGCTGGAACGTACGTTCGCAAGCTTTGCCACGATTTTGGTCAAGCGCTTGGTTGTGGTGCACACATGGCATTATTGCGCCGCTCTCGAGTTGCACAGTTCCAAGAATCGCAAGCAGTCACTCTCCAGCAACTCACAGATGCCTATGTGCGAGCAACACAAGGCGATGACACTGCGCTGAAGAAGATTTTGTATCCAGTTGAAGTCGTTACTAGTGAAATGAAGAAGGTTGTTGTTCTGGATTCTGCAATTAACGCGCTCACTCACGGCGTACAACTCAAAGTACCTGGCATTCAGGCGTTTGATGACTCAATTAAGGTTAATGATCAGATAGCAGTGCTCTCACAAAAGGGAGAGCTCGTTCTTACAGGGATTGCACGCATGGACGCAAAACAAATGGCGGGACAGAGTGGTCTTGCAGTAAAAACTGAGCGCGTGTACTTACAAGCAGATACTTATCCTCGGATGCAATAGTTGCTCATGCAGCTTCAATGCACGCACAGCAGTTAAGTTAGCAGCATGAAGGGATGTGGTTGTTTGAAAAACAATATTTATAAAGCCTTAAGAAGGCAGTCGATCAATGCATCAGATTCACCCATATCGAAGGGCGCATCCGCACAGTCGCTTACTCACGATTGAAGGAATTCTATTCCTTGCATTTACGGTGTTTCTCTTTCTCATTGTTGGCGCTGCAACAAATGCGCAGCCAGGCTCTGTGCTCCTCGCATTTACACCAAGTGTCGTCTTTGCAATAGTGCTTGTGTTGTTGGTGCAGACAGATCACTTCATGCCAACATACAACTGGTTTGTACTCATCGGCATACTCGCCCTTTCCGCGATTGCATTTGTTATGCTGCCTGCCGGCCAGGGACTAGATGTGGGCACAGTACTCTTACTGAATGCACTTCTCATGGCAATAGCCCTCACCATCATGCACAGCTCGTATGTGCACGAGCAACCAATAGTGTCACAGCACGCGCCAGTTGTCCACAAAGAATCGCACGTTGTCCATCACGTGCATCACGAAGCTGCGCCGGTGCAGCACGCAAACGTGCAAGCACCAAAAGAAATTAACGACGTGATTCACAGTATAGAGGACAAAATAAAAGCCTTGAACTTCGTTATTGGCAGAGTATATTCTATGTACCATGGAGGCTCTGAAAAGCTTCGGAACAAGATTCGTATTGACAAGCGTTGGTATGATGAATTCAACCAAATCCCTGAGACAGATCTTGAAAAGCGTCGACACGAAGCCATTGTACTCGTGCAGAAAATCGAAGCTCGCCTTGCAATATTGCAACAAAGCGAGCGCGAAGTATTTGGCGAGGAAGTGCAAGCACTCAAAAACATACAGCACGCACCCACCGGGGAAGATAGCATTATTTCAGTGCTCGTTCGAAATGATAAGGATCCAGTACAACAGTACTATGATGGCGCACAGCAATTTTGTAAAGATGCACTGAGTGTTCTCAAAGCGTAAAAGCAGCTGCGAGCGCCCTTGTGTCGTGATTCAGATTTGCCTTGAAAACTTAGAATTCTCTTGGATCTATCGTGAAAAGCCGATCATCAGTAACGTGAAAGAAACGAAGACGCGCGCCACTGTCTAACCAACCATGCGCGTACGCGAGTGCAGCAATCGCGCGCAGTAGATCTCCTTGCGACTTGAAGTACGTTGCATCGCTGACATATCTTGCTGCCATATCAAGGATGATGTGAGCACGCTCATCAAGCACGGGTGCCCCTTGAGCAAGAGCGAGCGCCTCATGGGTGAGTGCTTCATACTTTGCTAGCATCGCGTGCACTGCTTCATTCACGGTACAATTCCTCTCGGGTTACGGCAGTTTCAAACGGCATTGCATCAAGACGTTGTACCAGTCGTTGCACTTCTTCTGCGCGCGCCACTGCAGGCATGCGTTGCTGAATGTCGCGCAACACGGAACGCACTTTTTCAACTTCGAGCTTCGTCGATTTTACATCATCTCGCAACACATCGAGACGCATCTGCATATCGTGAAAATCACGTAAACGATGGTTAAGTATAAGATAGAAACGCGAAAGCTCGTGAAATTGCTGTTCCACTCCGTGCAAGCGCGCCATGGTATTCATGTGTCTTGAGGAGACGTGACCTTATATAAAATAACTGGCGCAAGTGCCTGTGTACTATTAGAAAATAGCAACAAAGGTTTAACTAGGCGACAAGGTCTACGGTATTTGGGGGAAATATGTTATCATTCTTACAACGCAGGAGAGCAGATCTTACGCAAATTAAGCACCCTGACGTCGTACGCCGCGTGGAAGATTTGCCCGCAGTGCACCCATCAACGGAGCTAGCGCCTGCCGCAGACCCGACAATGCATGAGCTCAATGAGCTTCGTTCAAGCATCGAACACAGTATCGAATCATTTACGCAAGAGCGAGCAGAGCAAGCCCTCAATACGCTTGCAACCAATCCATTCTACGCAGCGAATGGTGCAACAATTCACACACTTGCAGAGTTTCGAGCAGCACTAGAAACAATGAATGAGAGCACGTTTAGCCACCACGTCCATGATGGCGAGAATCATTTTGCAGACTGGATCACTCATTGCTTCCCCGTGAGTTTGAGCGGAATTGGCGGGAAAATTCGCACAGCGTCGCGCTCCGAAATGATTGCGATTCTTAACGCTGAACTGCCGCGCAGTGTGCAACCGCGCCACCATACGCCAACTCACGTACCATACGAAGAGCACGTAGTTCCCCAGCTGCACCCTGTAGAGCTGCCACCGCAAGTAGTCCACATAACAACACCATCGCGAGTTGAAGCAATCACAATTCCTACGCAACCCCTCGCTGCTGCGCCCTTTGAGGGACACCAGACAGTTGAGTCCTTGCTGCTTGACGAGCTTCACTCAATAGAGTTACTTGCTACTCACGACTTAACCAAAGCGAAGGAGCGATTTATTCTCGTTCGCACGCGCGTGTGGCAAGACCTTTCTGATGATGAGCGCAGGGCAGTGTTGCCAAAGCTCCGTTCAGTCTATGAAACGTTGAGAAAGTGAGCGCGTTCTTCGGTTTTTTTGACAGATGGCTTAAGAGATAGTTTGCTAAAAGCCTTCGGGAGCGTAAGCTTTAAATAGACTATAACTCGAGAGTGTTCCTATGCAGCAACCGAACGAACGTGTAATCAAGAAAATGATCGATAACATCGTAGAGCGCAACCGCCCAGAATTTGAGCGGCCAGCAGAAGCAGCACATGCGCCTGCAACGAGCGCAGCAACAAGCCCAACAGGCGCTGCACTCGCACCTGAAGACTACCAATTACTCTCAAGAAAACTCGAATACGGATTCAATCAGCTTCGCAGCGAGAATGCAGACATGCGCAAAGGCCTTGAAGAAATCGGCGGCATGATCAAAATGTTGCGAAACGACATGGACAACTTGCGCGCACACATACGCTCAGGCAACGCTTCTGCACCAATGGGACACGCGCAACCACAGCGCAGCTCAAGCGAAAACATTTCTCCAACAGCAATGGGAGCGCCACAATACCGCAAGACTGCTGCAGACGAAGAGTACGAGCAGAAGAGCGGACAAGCAAGCCACGAAGAACAGCCACGCGGCGCAGAAAAGAAAGAAGTAGCACCTGATGTAGATATTAGTAAAGTATTCTACTACGGCAAGAAATAATTCCCAGGTAAATGCTCCGAACCTAGCGACCTGTCAGGTCTCGAATCACCAAGTTAATTACCTATCGACTTTAAGATTTCGCAAGAATTGCGGCGATGAAATCAGCGATTTCTTGATCTTGTTCCGGAGTGCTACCGCCGACGCCAACACCACCCACACAATTGCCAGCTGTGATTATCGGTGCGCTCCCACGAGTGGGAAGCACTGCGCGATCAATAACTGAAGGCACGGTTTCCCAAAAGTGAGGATTCGTTTTGGAAAGCTCCTCCATTTCTTCACCTGTGAATTTGAAAGCTGCGGCCGCAAATGCTTTTGCCTGACTTGTCTGCGACATCAAAAAACTTGCTTGCTCGTGGCGAAGCACAACGAGCGTATTCCCACCAGCATCAACCACAGCAATACCGCAATGAATATTGAGTTCAGCTGCTTTTTGGTGGCCTGCCTGAGCTGCTTTGAGTGCGTTTGACAATAAGAGCATACAATTGACAATGATCGCCCATATATTAACATATTCACAGTCTCGGCTGAGCATGCGCTCACTAAAGTTGAGGCGATAGGTCGCAAGAACTCTGAGAAGACATTACAAAGCACAAAAAAGGCCACAACGTAAGGGTTACGCCTCGTGAAGCTCGCGTGCGACGTATGCCTTCACCGCCGCGACGTCGTGCTCTTGGTGCGACTGACCCCACGCCGCAAGCTTTTCTTTGTACGCGATGAGTTGCTCGGGTGAGTTGACCGGAAGCTGTACCCCGAGCACGTCCATCATACGGTGGTCCCCCCTCGCCGCAACACACGCACCCCAGGTGCCGCTTCGCGGATCGAATATCCGCGTATGCTCTGCGCCACCAATGTCAATTTCCTGTCCGTCGTGACACAATCGCATGAAGAACGTGTCCCATGCTTCATCCTTGAAATGCGCAGGACCAAACGTTATGTACGGCCGAACAAGATCAGCGACCCGCACAATATCATCCTCCGCCATATCAATATCGATGTCATTGATGGATCGGGACGCGCCGTACGCGTGGGCTGCGAGGCCACCCGTCACCATGTAAGAAATACCATTATCCTCGAGC
>JACCDG010683204.1_pt1 | contig 11214 bp, 16 predicted proteins | sample 7442471 | NCBI WGS metagenome assembly JACCDG01 (sample SAMN15323444, study PRJNA562643) | freshwater metagenome | isolation source: river surface water | place: USA:Blue River Watershed | collected 2017-08-17
CGAGCGTGGCGAGATACCAATTGAACAAGTTGAGGCCGGCGATAAAGTTTTAACCCGTTTCGGTTATCGCGAAGTCTTGGCAGCAGGACAGACAGGGCGGTTAAAATCTGTTTACAAAGTGGAGCTATCAGACGGGACAAGTTTAACCGGAACAGGCGCGCATCAAATTTTGACGGGACGCGGCTGGATTAGGATTGATGCGCTGCGATACACTGATACAGTTTTGCAATGCGAGTTGAAACCATCGTATTCAAAGGAATCAAATTCCGAAGGTATCCAGAAGCGAAACAGTCTTCACATCGGAAATACTTCTCACCAGCGGCAAACCATCGAAGGCGCGACTGCAAAACAAGACACCGCCACAAGTCAGGCGTTGACGATGAGCAGAGAAGTTGCGAGTTCTGCCAAGCCGAGTTCAGGGTTAATAAATACGCCAAAAACAAATGTTGCTCGCGTGTTTGTTCGCAGCGTTTGCGCGCACGGCAAAGCCGACGTTTACAATCTGACAGTGGCAGAACATCCAGAATTTTTTGCTAACGGCATCTTGGTTCATAATTGTGACGCCTTGCGCTACATGGTTGCGACGAAAGCGAAGCAAACCAGCATCATGAAGCTTTCTGGCTTTTAGTAAAAAAAAGATGTTGCAAGCTTTAGCTTGTTAGTTCATACTCTTGTCACGGTTTACAACTACAACGACAACAACAAATGAGAACTGACACTTTTGAACATCTACAAGGACTTTGCGCCGGCAAGGGGATCGTCTGCGAGCGACGCGGCAAGAAAATCGAAATGACGACGCCGAACGGCGGAACAACAGCCGAATGCGAAAGCGTGGCGGAAGCATTCGACACATTGCGCGGCGATCCTACTTTCAGCGAATTGCTTATCAAGCTGGCGAAAGCGCCGCAGCCAGACATTTACGTTTACAAGTTTGAGACTCAGGCTGAAACCGTCAAAACGATTGAAGCGGAATCGTTAAACGAAGCAGTTGCCAAGTTTGGCGACGGTTACGAGATTGAAGCTTGGTTCAAGACGTGCGCGGTAATTAAAGCGCGAGGAATGTTTTTTGGAGTGACATGGAAAGCGAAAGGCGCGGCATGTTAAACGAGCAATTAGCAAAGCAGCTTGGCGCAAAAATGCGTAAGCAAATGCGCGACCCGAAGCAATGGCAAATCCGCGTGCATCAAAATTTAGGCTGGTTTGTAAAGCTGGTTCATAAGCCTTCAGACGGATTGCTTACCGTTGCGCCTGAATACGCCGGCAAGCCGATTTACACAGCAATGTTAAGCCTCAGCACTCAGTTTTGCGGAGATTATCGCTGGACTGATTCACAGCGCTTCGACAACCCGCAAGACGCTGTTGACTACATGGTTGACCGGGCGCGGCACACACTGCAAAGCGAGTGGCAGGCTTTCAAGCTGATTGCCGGCGAGCGGGGCGGCGTCAAGATCGTCAAACCGAAAAAGAACGGTTGAAATGAGCGCCGAACTGCATCGCCTTAGAAATCGCATCCGCAACCGCAAGCGAGCGTTGCGCACAGAGATTAAAGAAATGGGGAAGATGCAGCGCAAAACCGAAAAGTATATTCTTAAACATGGATCGGCTTGCGATCCGATTACGATTCAGTTCGCGAAAGAAAACCGGGCAAGGCTGGGAAGACGTAAGGCGGCTTTGCTGGAATTGATTGATTTAACAAGGTAAAACGGACATGAGCGCGCCACGAATGAACCATCAGACGCACCGTTTAACCGATTTGCCGGGCGAACGCCACCCGTTAATCTGCCAGCAATGCGGCGGAAGCAATGTCAGCGATCCGGACGGCAGCGGCAACGCTAGAATTATGCGGACAAGCTTGGATCGTTGGCAAGAATGCGACCATGAAGACAAGCCAGAGTTAAAGCTGATTGTCCTTTGCAACAAATGCAGCGAGCGCATGATTGAACCGCATCCGCGCCTTTATCATCGGCTTCATGAAAATCATCCTTGGCCCGGTTGCATGGCGCTGTGTGTGAATTGCCGGTTTCGCGACGGCATCAAATGCAGTCATCCGGACGCCAAGATTAACGGCGGCAACGGCGTCATGCTGACAGTGCCGAAGCCGATGACCGGCTTTGTGGACGGCTCTAAATACAGGGGGCGCTTTGTTCACTACAGCGCGCCGGCTTCAGCCTGTAGGCAAAAGGAAATCAAGCCGTGACACTACCGTTTGACCTAGAAAAGCTTTTGCCTTGGAGCGCGCCGGCCATGGTACCAACCAGCCGGGGCGATAGGATTTTGCGCAAGGCTTCGCCGACTGATGAATTCTGGCAACGCTGGGAAGATCATCGGCAGGAAATGCAAGCCGCCGGCATAGAGGTTAGCGTTTGGCCTAAAGGTTCAAACAAGTGGCATGTTTGCTGGTGGCAACCATTGCCGCCGGAAGTCTTGGCAGAGCGCGCCAAAGCTTTAAGCGCCAGCAGCGCGACGGACGCCGATATTGCCATTCCCGCGCCGGAAGGCTTCAGTTATCTAGGCTACCAGAAAGCCGGAATAAAGTTCATATTGGAAAGGTTTGGAGATTTATAGTGTGACAACCATGAAGCTTAACGCTAAAAACTCACAACTTGCTATGCAGCCTGATGGCGACGCTTCCGATAAACGACGAGGAAAGTGCCTAACGCAGAAGTGAGCGAAGCGGCGGACAGGAAGCGTTGAATTTGCGAAGGCGGTCGCCCGCCGCTTTCGCTCCACTGACGGGTTAGGGCACAACGAACAAGAACAAACTATGAAACCACATCAAGAACGGGTGGTCGCTGAAAAGTCCGAACTGGACGACAAGCGCACCAAACTCACTGCCTTCATCGGCACAAACGAAACATACCGGACGCTCGACAGCGTGGAACAGTCACGGCTCAACCGACAACGCGAAGCCATGACGCTCTACTCGAACGTGCTCGGGGAACGCATCGCCGCATTCGCGTGATGAATCTGCACAAGTCGCACCGTGCGGGGAGAACCGCACTGAACGGAATCGCTAAGGGCCAGACGCCGAAATTGAATACCGGCACGCGGAGGCAGGCCAGCGACTTGTGCCCTAACAACCAAGCTCAGCGATGACGCCACCCAAAGACAATCAAATGCAACCGGAGCGCCGAGGCGTCATTCGCCGAACGCGGTCAGAAATAATGGTTCGGAAGCACTTCGCAAAGAGAGGCTGAATGTCGCGCTGGACGAGGTAAGTCTGGCGCTTGAGAAATTCGGAAAACACTGGGGAACTGGAAACGGCCAGTTCTGGCTGGCGCGTGAAGAACTCCGCGATGCCACAAACAATCTAAAGGCCGTGCTTCCGAACGAAAAAGCTCACCCCACTGCCGCCGAAAGCGATGGTGGAGCGCAGAAAGGACAAACGAAATGACAACGACCATTGAACGTAAAACGCGGGCGGCAGTTGCGGGTGCAGCGCCTTGTTCGGCGAACCTGCTCCGCCTGCAAAACGAAACCAAAATCAACTTCTGCAATGCTTGGCACGAGATGCAACAACACCTCGGTAACTGCGATGGCTGCTGTGAATACATGTATCACGGCATTGGCGATCTATGCGACATCGGCAAAGACATCATCGCCAGAAAGCTCGCCTACGCGGACACGACGCCCGACTGGTCGCCGAACGACGGAACTCAGCGAGGGCGGGACGAAAACGCTCCGCCTGCAACTGAGACGCAATCCCGGCATTCGGTGCAGCGCATGGTTATACCGCTCGTCGAACTTGAAAGACGCATGAACGAAGCGTGGCACTATTGGGATGAACTGGCGCAGGACAAAAGCACGCCACGCGAAGATATAGCCGCCGCAGGACGTGACTACTACGCCAAACAGCATGAATACGACAAGGCGCGAGAGCGGTATAACGAGAAAGGTCAACGATGAGTGCGCCGAAATACTGTGACGATCCAGACCACTGCACATACTCAGACTGTCCAACCGCGTTCTGTGACAGAGGGGCGAAGCACTCATTCGCTGCACCGACCGGGTTAGCTGGCCACGTTGCAATTCCAATCGTCACGGAACAAGGAAACCGCGCCATAATCAAAGGCGATCCCAACATGCCAGAAACCACACGCAAGGCACTGGAGGAAATGATAGACGCAGTGGTGAAAGCTGCAAACGCTGGCGAACTGAAAAGGCCAGCTAACAAGTAATTATACAACTTCAACCACATGCCTATTTACCATATATGTCTGAATCTTACCGCATTAGACGCAAAGTAGCCGCCGCTAAAGAACGCGGCAGGCAAATGGCTAATGTGCGCTGGCAAAAGGAACGTCAGAAGCGCGACAAGCTGGCCAGACTGACAGCAGAACAACATCCTTCTAAGATCGTCTTGCGTGTAATCGTCATCCGTGAAGAAAAAGACGTGCAAGAAGCTGTTGTTTGGTCATTCGATTCGCGGCGATCCGCTAAGAAAAAGTTGAGAGAAATAGGAATTTGAAATGAAAACCGACATTGACACTAATCAGGAAAGGAGGCCCCCATCTTGTCGCAGCGTTTATCTAGGCGACGAGATGGGGCTTTAGCTAGGAAAAACAATCCAAGCTATCGGAGTAATCAACTACGCTGAAAAGATTCAGCGCGTAATAATCATTTGTCCATCGTCACTTAAATGGAACTGGTTCAAAGAGCTTCGCAAATGGCTAACCCGGAAGCTTACGGTTGGCGTCGCTGAAGGAAAAACTTTTCCGTCAACTGACATTGTGATTATCAATTTCGACATTCTGCACAACTTTGAAAAGAGCCTTTCGTTTTTTTGGGATTTGATCGTAATTGACGAAGTTCACAACCTTTGCAACGCCAAAAACCGGCGTTCAAAATGCGTCTTTGGTTACAAGCCGAAGCGCAGCGACATAAACAAGCTGATGACAGAGCGCGGATGCGACAAAGACACGGCGTTTCTGGCGCTCCGTAAGTCCCCTATGAACGCCCGGCGTAAACTGGCAATGTCTGGTACGCCAATGGTGAACCGGATCAAAGATTTGTTTCCAGTCTTGAACTGGCTAAACCCGGAGGAATGGAAAGACGAGTTTGCATTTTTGCGCCGCTACACCGCCGGCGAGCGCGATCATTTGGGACACTGGAATTTTAACGGAGCTTCGCACGTTGACGAACTGAAGACGCGCTTGCGCTCTACCTTGCTTTTGCGCCGGCTAAAAAAACAAGTTTGGAAGGAAATGCCGTTGAAGCTTCGCAAGCTGGTTGAAATTCCGAACACGCTGGAAACTTCAAAAGCGATCCGAGCCGAAAGCGAAAAGTTTGAAAGCTTCCGGGATCAATTGGAAGGGATGATGTTAGCCGCCGAACTGGCAAAGATCAGCGAGGATAAGGCGGTTTACAAAAACGCCGTCAAAGCCTTGAACGAAGGGGTAAAAATCGCCTTCGATGAAATGGCGCTTGTCCGGAAGGAAACCGCGCTTGCCAAGCTTCCGGCAGTAGTTGCCGGCATTCGCGAAATCTTGGAAGGAGACGACACGCACAAGCTGATTGTTTTCGGCCATCATCGCGAAGTTTTGCTAAGCCTGAAGCAAGAGTTTCCGCAAGCCGCAATAATCATCGGCGGCATGGGATCGGAAGAAAAATCCGCGCAGGTTGATAAGTTCCAAAACGACAAGGCTTGCAATCTTTTCATCGGCGGATTGCGCGCAGCCGCCGAAGGAATCACGCTAACCGCATCTTCGCACGTCATCTTTATTGAAGAAGACTGGACGCCAAGCCGGATGACGCAAGCCGAAGACCGGGCGCACCGGATCGGGCAACACGACAATGTTTTAGTAGAGCATTGGGTTTTGTCGAATTCCTTAGACGTGAATATCGTAATTGCGAATATCACGAAGCAAGAAATGATGGATACGGTATTGGACGAAGCCGCAAAGGCGGAAATCGGCGAAGCCTCCGTTATTCCGTCCAAGATGAATCTTTTGACAGGCTCCGCGAAAGTGGAGCAAGCCAAAGAGACAGCAACCTTTGAAGCGATCCAGAAAGCGGCGGCAGTGTTGACGCCGGCCATGATTGAAGCGATCCGGGGCGGCATTGTGGCACTCGCAGACCAATGCGCAGAAGCGTTGACGCCGTTTGACGGAAAACTAATCAGTCAGCTTTTGGCGAAGCCTTTGACGCCGAAAGCGGCAATCTTGGCGCGCAAAGTCTGTCTTCAGTATCAAAAACATTTTCCGCCGGCGATGCTGGCGAAGATCAAAGGAGAACAAGCAAAATGAAGCAGAAGCCAGCTAAAAAGAAAAAGCGCCGGAATTGCCCTTACTGTCGCGCATATAATGGCGGCCCTTGCCCGTATTGTCGCGCCTACCAGTAAAATCAAAAGTTCACTCGCGATTCTGAAAAGTTCATTCCAAAAGTTCACTCGCAAAAATGAAAAGTTCACCGCCTAACTTGAACCGCAAAGCCAGAAAAGCAAAAGTCCACCAGATAGCGGAGGACAAGAGCGCAACCGGATACAGTCGGCTTACATGCGCTTGTGGCGCCGTAGCCGTCCAAGCGCCTTGGATGACTTCGGCAGATTGGACGGTTACAGCGCGAGAGTTTAAGAGCCGTCACGCCTAGCGCGCCGGCTCTGAAGCCTTAAAGGCTGGTTGCTAAGCCTGTCTTGTCGGAAATCAGCGTTGCCAACATATCGCAATAAATGCCAGAGACGATTTCTTGTGTGATGATCCGGGAGACGCGCACCTTGAAGAAAGTCACGTCGTATTCATCGGCTGGCGTCAATTCCACCTTAATGTGGGAAACGGTTTGCGAACCTCAATCTTGAAAGACAAACTTTTCGCGTCGCCGATTAAGTTTTGAGCGCCAAGCATGAAAAGCGCCCGGCCAAGTTGCCGGCGAATCTCGTTTGCTACGCTCATATCCGTTGTCGTTGTAGTTGTCATTGTGTGGACAGTCTAAGCCGGGAAAACTTTTAAGCAAGCAGAAAGTTGTAGAAAGTTATTGCGCGAAGTCTGAAGCTGTGGCAATCTTGCCTTGTCGCTGGAATTGATCCAGCGCCCCGCGTGAAACCGGGCAAACAAAAAAAGGCAATTATGACAACGACAGCAAAGCGGTTCAAAGTTCTAGGGGTCAATGATGATAAAGACTTTTGTGAATGTTGCGGCAAGACTGGATTGAAGCGCGTAGTTTGGATTGAAGATAGCGAAACTGGAAAACTTCAACACTTTGGGGTGGTTTGCGCCGCTAATCCTGCAAAAGCTTTTAACCTGCAAGCGGAAATTAAATCAGCAATTGCCGACTACCAAACCGCGCAACAAAATTACTGGCGCTTGGCGCACGCTATTTACCGTAAAGCCGGCGGCAATTATGTTTCAAATGGTATTCCGCTTTACGAAAAAGGCGGCGGAGTAGTTCCAGCAGACGCGGAAAAATTCAACGCTTGCAAAGTTGAAGCCAAGAAACAAGCCGCGCAGCCGTCAACCCTCAAAGCTTGAAATCTATGATCCAGCTTTCCCCGCTAGACTTAAAAGACATGCACGGCAAGCCGGCAAATTTTCACCGGCGGAAGGGTTGCTTGTAAGCATGAAGCCAAGCGGATTCATGAAGCGACAGGTTGCCGCGTTTTTAATGTGAAGAAAGGCGGCAACATCGTTGAAGTTTACCCTGCAAAAGAAAAACAAGAAAAAGCTTGTACTAAATCAAACCCGGTTTAATAGCCCCTTGTCGCTGGTGAAGAATCGGCGGCACCGAGTGAAACCGGGTAACAAAGAAAGGCAACAAAGTTATGTCAGCTTACATCGTCGAAAAGAACCATATTCAATACATCATGGCGGCAGTTCAATCCCCAACAATTCGCTTCGATTTCACTTACGAAGACGAAGACGGCAATTGGGTTACAGTGGCGAAAGGTGACTTTGACGCAACCGCGAAGCTGGGAAATATTCTTTGGCAAGCTAACGCCGTCGGCGTCAATGCGCGCTACAACGACAACGAAGCGCCAGAAGAATTGACAAGCCGCGATGTTCAACTTTTCCCAATTGATCCAATGCAGCTATTGCGCTCGCTGGATTGCTTGGAATATCAATCTTGCGACGCGGCAAGCTGGCAAGATTCAGTTGCCGCCGGCATTGTTCGCCGGCTTATCAAACTGGCTTACCAAAGCTTGCCGGGTTACACGTCGGCAATTTGGGGAGCGCCAGAGCCAACCTGGGCAAAAGTTCTCACTGTCAAAGCTTCAGCGCTGAATTGATCCAAACCAAGCCGCCGGGCAAAGCGCCCGGCGGCAACATCAAACAAAACTTTTACCATGAACACACAAGCAACGATTAGCCGCCGGGCGAATGAATTCACGGCATCCGGGCAAACTTACGACGAAACGGCGCACGCGGCGAAAAGTCCGCAAATCCTAGTTGTGAGCAACGGCAGCCAATGGAACGGCGGAGAGCCGGCAACCGTCGGCGAACTCTTGGAACTTTTGAAGAAAGAGCCGCTTGACCCAACTTTTGAGGATTATGGGAACTTTGCGGACAATTGCCCGATTTCCTGCAAAACCGACAAGCCGATGTTGCCGGCTGGCTGGTGGAGTTTTTGGGGCAACTTTCATAACGTCTCGCACGTCTTCAAGATTGTCACGAACGACGCTGAAGCCATCCATGATTTGCGCCAAGCCATTCTTGCCAACCAAGCCAGCCCGGGCTATAAACAGGCCCGGCTAGCGATCCAGCAACGCAGCAAACAATTTGCAGCCGGTCAGAGTCTTCAAGCTTCCCAAAGCTGAGTTGCCGCTCTGCGTTTCAACGGTTGCGAAATTGCCGGCAGGGTTTAACCGCCCTGCCGGCTTTTCTATTTTCCAGCCTCAAAATCACACAAAAGCCCAATGAAACAGGCCAAAATAAATCTCATAATAATGTGTTGACATATTCTGCAAATCTGCGAAGCTATGGGTGTCGGAAGAATCCGACAATCGCCCCGGCGAATCCGGGAAGTGACCGAAACACAGACAAAAATATGACAACCTCGACCGAAATCAAACCCGCAATCGCCCGCAGCATCAGCCACAACGAGATCGTCCTCCTCACGGTGGCAGACCCCAAGGCGGCGCTCGCAAATATCGACAACGACGAGAATGTGACGGACCTCGACTGGACAGACTCAGAGATCGGACTCGGCAAGGTCATCGACGTGTGGGGCAAGCGCCTCGGCAGCGAGTTCCGCCTCAACATCATCGCGCAATAATATGGCCGAAATCGGATGGAAAAATAACAGTGACGGGCAGGGTGAAGCATACCGCGCCACAACCAGCGGCCACTACTTCACCTGCCCCGAATGCGGTGGCCACCATTTCGGGCGCGACACGTCCCGCGATGAGCGCGGCGAAATCGTAATCCGGCAAACAGGCCGCTGCCAAACCGGAAACTGTAACTGGCGCGGAAAACTCTCCGAAGCAATATGAAGAATCACGTCCCACTCGAAACTGGTAATCCAGGACGCCCGCTGACCGACTCAACACCGGCCAGCGGGCACATCCATTTGCGCGTCACGATGGAGCGCAAAAACCGCTACGTCCGCGCCGCTCGCAAACGCAAAATGAAACTGAGCGAATGGATGACTGAGGCGTGCGATACCGCCAGTGGGCTAGTGACGGCTAACGGTCGGGATCAGTGACCCGAAACCAAAAACAAAATGACAACCGAAAAGAAAGCAAACGACCTGAAGAAAGCGCAAGCGGCGTGGAACTCATACAGTGGCCAGTGGGCTATTGGCGCGACATACGCTTGGGGCAGAGTCCTAAAGCAGCTTGGGTGGACGCCGGAAGAAGTGGAAACCGCGCTCCGCGAAAAATACCAAAAGGCAGGCGTCCGCGCCGATGCCTACTACAACACTCGCGGCGTTTTCTCTGTTGGCGGAGTCCACGACAAAACCGAAGAAGCTCGCATCGAAGCGGCTGTGGCTGCCGCCCTCGCATGAAAAACCCAGCAGCAGTCGCACTTGGACGACTCGGCGGAAAAGCGGGGACGGGTGGCTAATAGAAAGTTGAATCTTTCGCAACAAAAAGCTTGCACCAAAATCCAACCCGTGCAAAAGTGTCGTTGTCGCTGGAATTGATCCAACGGCCCGGAGTGAAACCCGGCAACAAAAAAGGCAACAGATGAAAACTCAAAAAGGTTCTAAGCTGACAGTCCGAAAAATTGAAACTGCATGGCATCCGTTCGGCGGTAAGGCCACCGTGACGGCGTTCGTTAATGGCCGTAAAATCACCAACACTCAAACCGGAACCTCCCAAAAACAGGCCGTCGTCAACGCCAAGCTCGGAGCTTTGAATTTCGCCAACGCTCTTGACCTGTGAAAACCCCAAAGAAGCAACTGGCGTGAATTAAGACAACCAAGCCGCAACCGATAACCCGCAACCAATCCTTTTATGATCCAGACACTAGAAGCCCGAAAACACTCTGAAGAACTTCGCGACGCCTTGAACGGCTTCAGAGATTGGGCAAACCGCACAATTAACCGCGTTCATTGTTACACCTACCCGCTAGCGCTGAAGCTTTTCCCGGATGCAGCCGTTTCATGCTATTTGCGAATAGTGCCGGCGTATCGGCATCTGTACCCGCAAACCATAGCCTTGCGCCGTGACCTAGCCGCCGCGCTGAAGCTTCAGCGCAAAGCCGGCAAAATCACTTTGCCAGTTTACGACGAGCGCACGGCGAAATGGATCCAAGCCCCGCCGCTCCGTTTTGTTACCCGGGCGCAAGCTGTAGCCGAAGGATTCAACGTTGGCAGAACTACCAAAAACGGCAACAGCTTGCACACTATCAGCCAACAATTGCGCAACGAGGGATATAGCGAAATAGTTATCGCAAAAGACTTGAAGCTTTCAACCGGTCAATTTTTCATTTTTTACGTGAAACATCCGGCAATCAATCCGTAAGCCTGAAGCGATCCAGCAAGCCGGCAAGGTTTCAAAGCCTTGCCGGCTTTGCTTTTCCAGCCTGAAAAGAAAAACGAAACTTTAGCAACAAATTGCTTGCACTAAATCTAAAGCCGTGGCAATCTGGCTTTGCAATCGGAATTGATCCGGTTGCCCCGCGTGAAACCGGGCAACAACAAAGGCAATAGAATGAAAACGGCAAAGTCTCTTTATCTAGTCGAATACTACACCAAAAACCCGGGCACTGGTGAAATCGGATTTGAAATCCGCTTCGCTTGGATCGGCGCAACCGACAAAGCAGAAGCGAAGCGCAAAGC
>JACCDG010692760.1_pt1 | contig 11213 bp, 19 predicted proteins | sample 7442471 | NCBI WGS metagenome assembly JACCDG01 (sample SAMN15323444, study PRJNA562643) | freshwater metagenome | isolation source: river surface water | place: USA:Blue River Watershed | collected 2017-08-17
CGGCGCCACCGCCGCCACCGCCGCCGCGCCAGACTCCAGAGCCGCCAGCGTTGCCGGCGGTCGCTGCGCCGCCGGCGCCAGCACCGATACCGCCGCCACCGCTCGCACCGATCGAGCCGGCGGCGTCACCACCGCCACCACCGCCGCCGGCGGCGACAAGTAGCGCACCGATCGAGGAGGCCGACCCGTTCGAGCCGTACCAGCTAGTAGCGGGAGCGCCGCCGGCGCCGACCGTGACCACCTGTGAGGCAGGGATCGCCAGAGCCGCCGACGTGGCGATTTGGCCTGCGCCGCCGCCGCCGGCCGCAAGGATTTCGTTGTTGGCGCCGCCGCCGGCGCCGCCGCCGGCGACAACGAGCGCCTCGACGGTGACGGGGCCGGGGACGTTGAGGGTGAGGGTGTCGGAGGTGGTGAACGTGCGGACGTAGTAGGCGCCGTCGACGGTGAGGGTGCCACCGGAGAACGGGTCCACGGGTCCGCCGCCGGGCGTGTCGATCGTCCAGCCGCCGGTGCTGTACCGGAGCATGTCGGCCTCAGTCCGTCGCGGTGGCGCCGGCGGCCGATGGCGCCACCTTGGCGCCGGCGTCGGTGGTGGTCTTGGCTTCCTTCTTGGCGGCCTTCTGGCTGTTCTTCGCTTTGACTGCGCCGTCCGCTGCGGCGGCGCCGGCGGGGCCGCCAGCGGCGGCGCCAGCGGCCACGGTGAGGGTGTCACGGCGAATCCAGATGACCACGCCGAGCATGATGACCACGCCGGCGGTGCCGAGTCCGACGCGCTTCCAGAACGCCGGCGAGACGAGCGCTTGCGCGGCTTTGCCGATGAACGAGAACGCGTCGCCAACGGCGTCAGGGATGACCGCGCCGGCGGCGCCACCAACGGCGTCGATCACCTCGCCGGGCGTCGGTGTCGGAATCCAATCGGGGATGAAGTTGCCGCCGGTCTGCCGTTCGGTCGCGGCGCCGGCCTGCCCGCGTGCCTGTTCGACCGCGGCCTCTGCGGCCTCGAGGAACGGGCGGTGTGCGCCGCGCTTGAACGTCGCCCACGGTTTCCAGCCGTTCTCGCGGTAGAGCTTCGCGGCGTACGCGGTGGAGCACTCGGGATCGAACGCGCACGCGTCGGTCACGGACGGGTTCCAATGGTCGTTGATCTGCCAGAGTCCACGGTCACGCGAGCCGGCGGGCGTGTTGTTCTTGTCGTTGAGCGCGTCCGGGTTGCCTCGCGACTCGTGCCACGAGATGGCCACCGCGGTGGCGGCGGCCTCGGGCGGGAAGTGGCGCAGCACGAGCGCGGCGAGCTGCGTCATCGACAACGGGCCGCGCACGACGGACGCCGGCGCCGGTTCTCCCACGGGCTGCGTGGCCATCGGTCAGACCCGCGGTGTGCGCTTGAGCGCAAGTCCGAGCTTGGCCATCGGTCCGCTCGTGGCGGCGGTCAACGCGTCGAGGTTCTCCGCGAGCACGTTCCATGCGGCCGGGAGTCTCGAGTGCATCTCTGCGACCATCTCGAGGGACGTGGCGACCACCTCGAGCCGTGCTTCGAGCGCCTCGAGCCGGCGGGCGAGCTCGAGCACCTCGGGCGCGGGAGTGCCGGACTGCTCGAGCGCCGTGCGGGCTTGCTCGAGCAGTCCGGCCATGCCGGCGGGCAGCAGGTCTCGGGCCAGTGCCGGCGTGTCAGCCATGTCAGATGGCCGCGCCGAGCTTGCCGGACGCGTTGCGGCCGAGCCGCGCGATGATGCCACCGAGCAGCAGCAGTGCGGCGGCGAAGATGACGAGTGCCAGCACGGCACCGGGGATGGCGGACAGGTTCACGGGGTTCTCCTTTGTCGGGTGACTTGAGACTAGTTCGGCCGGGCGCCGACGACGGGCAACGTGGCGAGCGCGGCGTCAGACACCACGACGGGCGGCGTGCCGTTCTGCGCGTAGGTGTAGGTGCTTCCGTCCGCGAGTCGGATGGTGCCGCCACCGCCGAGCGCGTAGAACGCTGATTCGGACGGCACCCACTCGAGTCCGTTCGCGGTCACGAGGTAGACCGCGGGTCCGTCGCCCTTGACGAACTTCGCGTTGCCGAGCCACGCGGGCCGCGTCCACGCGGCCGCCGGCGCCGGCGAGCTCGGCGCACTGGTTGGCAGCGACGGGTCGGGCGGCGGCGACGGTGCGGCGGGCACCGGGTCGGGCGCCGGGCCGACGAGCTGTAGCGCCGTGCCGACGAGCGCGGACTGTTGCGACGTGAGGGACTGCGACTCGAGGTAGCGGGCGAGCGCGTCGTCAGCGACGGTCGCGGGGTAGCCCTTGCCGATGAGCGCGGACAGTGCGGCGGACTTCCATGCGGCGTTGGAGCCGTAGCCGGTGGGCGGTGTCTCGGTGGGCGTGCCGTCGCCGGTGGGTGATGCGCCGCCGCTCGAGCCGGTGGCGGTGGCGCCACCACCGACCACGAACGAGGTCGGCACGAACGGTGCGGCGGCGGCGTCGGCGGCCTCGAGGTCGGCGGCCGCTTCGTCGGTGCCACCGCCGCCGGCGGCGGACTTGCGGCGCCGGTTCCACACGAACGCGAGAGCGACGCCGGCGACGCCGGCGCCGATCCACGCGCCGAGCGGGAGCGGACCGATGCGGCGGCCGAGTCCGCCGGGCAGCTCGAGGTCGTCGTCGGCCATGTCAGGTACCGCCCACGGCGCCGCCGCGATCCCACGGGCCGGCGGCCGGGCGCACGATGCGCTGCGACTCGCGGGCCTGCACGGTGCCGGTCTGGTTGCGGGCGCCGAGCGTCGGCGCCGGGAACAGTCGGCGGGCGCCGCCGGCCTGTCCGATCTTGACGTGCGACCAGTTGACCGGGAGCAGCGCGAGCCATGCTCGAGCCGGCGTCGGTGCGCCAACGATCGGATCGTTGGTCGTCGCGTCGAAGTCGGGCAGCCGCGGGCCGATGCCGTCGCGGACGGTGCCACCGAGCTGCGCGAGGGACTGCGGCGCGTTCAGGTCACGCGGCGTGTCGGGCAGCGGGTCGGGATCGCCCTTGTACCGCTTGAACGTGAACGATGCCATGCGGTCAGCTCACTTGGGGCCGATGGCGGCGCGGATCGAACCGGAGAACGCGTCACCGATGGACTTGATGACGGCGGCGCTGTTCGGCCGCATGACCACGGTGGTGATCGCGGCGACACCGACGATTGCGGCGGCGACACCGAAGAGCTTGTCGAGGTTCACGGGCGGACCTTCCTAGTTGAACACGTTTCGTGTGATACGGGTGATGGTAGCCGCGCCCACGGTCAGCAGAGCGGTAAGGATGATGGTCACCGCGAACGCTGCGGCGACGCCGGGAGCGAAACCGGCGAGCGCGGTCAGTCCGACGGCCAGACCGAGCGCACCGAATCCGGTGGAGAGCTTGGGCATCTTGCCGGACGTGATCGAGTTCGCGGCCGACAGTCCGCCGGCGGTGAGCGCTGCGGCGATGGACAGAGAGCGTGCGCTTGCGACGGTGGCCATGCTCGAGAACCTAGCCGCGCACCTGATACGACCAGTGCCACGGTTCGCGGCCGGGGTCGAACCGTTGCCAGCCTTCCGCGGTGAGCGCGTCGATGATGCGCTGATTCTTCATGTCCACCACGTCGATGGCGCGGCCTTTCTCGTGGCACGAGCCGCCCGGTGCGGCGCAGAGCGTCGGCTTGCGCCGGTGGCAGTCGGCTTGCTGTTCGTACGAGCGGAACGAGTCGGTGACGCGGATGGTCGTTCCGGCGGCCTTCTCGGCGCGTGCGAGGGATGCGGCGGCGGCGGCCTCGAGCCGGTGGCCACCTTGTCCGATGCTCACGAGGTCGGTCGGCACGGGCATGGCGCGGCACGGGTTGCCGCCGGCGCTCGAGCTCGAGGATGCGACGCGGGCGCCGTAGCCGCCGCCGCCGGCGCCGTCGCCACCGCCGGGCGTCATGCCACCGCCGGAGCCGGCGCCGGTCTTGGGGATCACGTCCCCTACGCGTAGACCGTCCTCGAGGATCGGCTTTGACTCGGGGCGGACGCGTTGCGACGCGGGCGCGGTGAACGTCTCGCGCAGCGTCTCGATGAACGGTTGACCGGTGATCGCGCTGTAGAGCATCCCGAAACCGAGTCCGCCCACGATGAGCAGCACGGGCGTCATGGCGGCCTCAGCTCGGCGGTGCGCCGTGCGTCTCGAGCTGTCGCGTGCAGTACGCGAGGTGCTCGAGCTGATCGGCGTTCAGCGCGAACACGTCGCGCAAGAGCCGGTCGCGCTGCGCTTCACAGTCGGCCACGAGCGCGGCCACGTCGAGCGGTTCCGTGGTGGGCAGCTCGGCCGCCGGCGCCGGTGCGGATGGTTGGGCCGGCGCCGGCGGCGCGATCTTCTTCGCGGGTGCGGCGGCCTTGGCAGGGTTGCGGCGCGTCATGGGTTGTCCCTTCGTCGTTCGAGCTCGAGCGTGATCGCGGCGAGTCCTTGCAGCACGGCGCCGGTCTGCTCGGCCTGGCGGAGCTGCGCCCGGCGCTCGAGCAGCTCGCCGGTGGGCACGGTGACGAGCTCGCCGGTGGCGAGCGCTGTGGCGGCGAGCCGGGCGGCGGGCGCACCGATCGCGGGCACGTTCGGTTCACCTTTCGTCGCGAGCCGTCCGTTCCCGGTGAGGTAGCCGACTGCGCCGGCGATCTGCGCCGAACCGAGAGCGAGCACGGGAGCGAACCGCGGGTCATCGGCTGCGAACGAGACCATGCCGATGCCGATGATGGTGAAACCGCCCAGGATCACCACGGCGAGCATGGCGAGTTTCCCGTATTCGATCTGGAACTTCAACGCGTCGTCTTTCATGGGAGAGCACCTCGAAATGCGTAGCGCATGGCCACGAGTCCGGCGAGAGCGAGCATGGCGATGGCGCCGGCGGTCATGGCGGTGTCACCGCGGGCGAGGCTGCGCGACTCGCGCAGCTCGGTGGTGGTCGTGCCGCCGGGCTCGAGGTACTGCGCGCGCTCGGCGTCGGCCTGCGGTTCCGTTACCGAAACCGAGGGCCGAGCGCCGAGAATCGTCGCGATGTCCATGTCAGGCGGCGACGGGGTTGCCGACCGGGATCACGTCGTTGGTCAGCACGTCGAGCGTGCCGGCGGCCGACGTGGTGCCGGTGAGCTCGAGGCGCGTTGCCTGGTTGGTCCGCATGTAGAGCTCACGCGTCTCGAAACCGGGCTTGCCGTCGAGCTCCTGGCAGTAGGGGAACGCGTAGACGCCGGTGTCGATCGCGGCGCCGGTGTAGCCGTACCGCTCCTGCATGTAGTGCTTCTGGATCGCACGGGCGTGCAGCAGCACGGTGACGCCATCCACCGAGAGCTGGATCGGGTCCATGAACGTGGTGTCCACGCGGGCCGGCGTCGCGTTGCGGAACACGAACACGAGGTTGCGGATGAGGTTGCCGACGTTCGGCAGACGGAACGTGTTCGCGCCGTTGTTCACGGTGAAGGTGTTCTTCACCCACCGCTGATACGAGCCGACGCCGGGAGGGGCCTGTTCGTTCGGGTTGCCGAACGCGTCGGCGCCGGCGGGCAGCATCCACGCCTCGAGGGTGACGCGCACGCGCACGGTCACGGTGCCGTTCGGCGGCGTCGCGAACGCTTGCGCGAGGGTGGCGAGCGAGATGTTCAGCTTGAACGTGCTCGCGGCGTTCATGTTCGGCAGAGCGCCGTAGGCGTCGCGCGGGTTGATCTGCACCGGGATGCGGAGCAGGAACGACTCGGAGCCGGCGGTGGGGCCGTTGGTGGCGAGCGACTGCGAGTAGCTCGGGGAGAGCGTCGGGTCACCGGAGAACGAATAGCCGCCGTATTTGTTCGCGAGGTAGAGATCCCAACCGGTCATCGGACCGATGATGTTCGCGCCGTTCACGTCGGACAGACGGATGTTGCTGATGATGTTGAACGGGCCGTCCTCGCGCAGCGCCACGGTGGCGCTGTTGCCGCTGGACACCACGTCCACCTGCACGAGCAGCGACGCGAGGTAGCCGTACGCGGGCACCTCGATGTTGTTCAGCTCGGTTCCGGCCGCCACGGCGCCGCTGTCGTAGGCGGGCTCGGTGTGCTCGGCACTGGCGTTGATGAACCGGTTGCGGACCACGACCGGGGCGGGCTTGGTTTCCATGACGCGTGACTCTCCTGGCGGTGTGAGGTTGGGTTGAGGCTGAGACTAACCGGCGAGCTCAGTGGATCGCGGCCATTGCCTTGCCGAGCGTGCCACCACGCGCGGCGCTGATGCCCTTGGCGACATTCCAGAGCAGACCGAAGATGATCGCGTAGAACGCGAAAGCGAGGAAGCCGGGCAGACCGATCGTCAACATGATCGCGACGCTAGCGCGGCTGAATCGCTCGGGGCGCCTTTGTGGTCACCATGTCGCCGGTGCGCGTGTTCAGGTAGAGCGCCGTGAACGGTGGCAGGTTGGCGACGACGGCGCGGACCGGTTCCGGGTCGGCGCCGTTGAGTGAGCCGATGCGTGCGAGGTCGCGGCCATCTCGAGTGCCCCACAGGAACAGATGAGTCGCTTGGCTGTAGAGCGCGAGCGGTACCCACGCGGGCCGTTGCGTCGCGGCGACGAGACTGCACCGGTTCGATCGGCCCTGTTCCCACAGGTCGAGTAGGTACTCCTCGAGGTGGAGCCGGCGCACGAGGTACGAGACTTCATCCGCGGCGACGCACCAGCCGCCGGACCGGAACGCTTGACCGAGCACACCGGAGATGACGCGCCGCTGATTCACCTTGTCGGCCGGGCGTCGATACGGTGGCCACACGAGCACGCGCGGAGGGTCGCCGCGCTCGGGCAGCTCGAGCGTGCGCTTGTATCCGTGCCGCGTCAGTCCGGGCAGCACGTCGTCGTCAGGCTTGCAGCCGATGACCGCGACGTACTCGCGCAGCGCGAGCAGCGACATGGCGAGCGTGGTCTTGCCGCCACCGGTCGGACCGATGAGCGAGACGTGCTCACCTTGGCGCCATTGCATCCGCGGGAGGAACGTCTCCCACGGCACGTGCTCGAGCGCCGGCGGCGCCGGTGGTCTACGCGGCATCGGCGGGCACGGTGAACGCGTCGGGCAGCGGCGTGGCCGCGTCGTCCGATGTTCCACGTGGAACATCGGTGCCGGCGTCGGCCGCCGGTGGCGTCATGCTCGAGCGGATGCCGTCGAGGTCGCCGGCGAGCAGCAGTCCGAGCATCGGTGGCAGCTTGCCGTGGTTGATGCCGATTCCGACACCGATCATTCCGACCGCGCCGGCGAGCTCGAGCCACACGCCGGCGGACGCGCCCGCGTCGAGCACCTTCGCGATGCGCGGGTTCTGTCCGGCGACGTTGGCGAGCGCGGCGGCCACCTTGGGCACGCCCTCGAGGAACACGATTCCGTCCGCGGCGTTCACCATGTAGAGCAGCGCGCCCACCTTCGCGAGCGAGCGCGTGTATTGCTCCTCGCGCTTCTTGGCGACGGGCGGCCGACCGCGCGGCGCCGGTTCACTGCCGGCGGGTGCGCCGTCCTTGCGCGGCCGACCGGGCGGATTGCCGGTGGAGCGGTTGCGTACGCGCTTCGCGCGCTCGGGCACGTCGGGCGCCGGCGCCACGTCGAGCGGGAGCTTGGCGGCGGCCTCGATACGGGCGGCCGCTGCGGCGTCGTCGATCGCGTCCATCTGAGCGGTGGTCATCTGTCATCCATCCTTCGTTGTGTCGATGTTCCACGTGGAACAGTCAGCGGCGCGACTTGCCACGCGGACGAGTCCACCAGTGCTGCGGGATCGGTGGCACGTCGCGCACGAGCTCGGCCGCCACGTCGGGCACCTCGAGCGGTGCCACCTCGAGCGCCGGCGTGTCGCCGGCGAGCTCACCGAGCAGCTCGGCCGCCGCGTCGAGCGTGTCGCCGGCCTCGCCGGCGCCGGCGTCCTCGAGCACGTCGGTGGCGGCGTCGATCGGTTCCGAGACTGCGGTGGCCACGTCCACCGCGGTGCGGCCTTCCACCGCGGCCACGGCGACCGCTGCGGCGGCCTCGGCCTCGATGACGCGCACCTCGGCGTCGGCGGCGGCGTCGATCACCTCGAGCTCGTGGGCCTGTCGGGCGGCGAGCGCGTCGGCCTCTTGCGCGGCGTACACCTCGGCACGTTCGACCGCTGCGGCGGCGTCGGCCTCGAGCGCTGCGGCGAGCTCGGCGCCGTCGTCGTCATCGTCGGCGGTGAGCTTGGCCATGATGGCCATGAGTGCGGCCTTCTCGTCGGTGGAGAGCTTGGGCATGGGCCGAGACTATCCGCGCGAGATTCGCGGCTTGGTACTACCCGCGCGGGGGTGGTCGCGGCTATGTTCGCGACGCCGGGCAAGTACCCGGTGTGCTCGAGTCGAAAACGACGAACGGCGCCGGTTTCGCAGACCAGCGCCGTTCTAGGTCACCGAGCACCGGAAACGGTGAAAGGTGCAACATGGAAACCCTGCCCGAAGCGTATCACCCCAGGTCGGACCTTCCCGAAATTGCGGTGCGCGTGAATGACGCAATGATGATGACGGCGCCGGCGACGGTGGCGGGCGTGCTCGAGCACGTGCCGCCGGACGTGCGCCGCGTCTACCTCACCGGGCGCGAGCCGGGCGGCGGTGGCATCGTCAACGTGCGCCGGTGGGCGCAGGCGTGCGGCGATTCGTGGGAACCGCACGGTGACCAGTACGTGAGCCTCTCGCAACCGCGGCTCACCTACCGCCACAAGCTCACCGGGCGCACGTTGTACGTGCTACGCGCGGCGCCGTGGTTCGGAGATGACACCACGCCGGCGGCCGCCGCGTCCGCATGGTCGGCGCTCGAGGAATCGCTATCGCGTGCGTGGAACTTCCGCGGCGGCGGCGCGTGGCGGCCGGTGCGGTTGTACGGCACGCCGGCGACGACCGGGCGCCTTCTGCTCGAGCGCCAGTGGGCCGAGACGGGCCGCGAGTTCCCGCCGCTCGAGCCGGACCTTCAGCAGCTCATCCGCGACACCTCGAGTCAGGGACGGTTCGAGCTCGGCCCGGCGGCCGAGACGGGCGCACCGGGCGGACTATGGGTCTATGACGCGGCGTTCATGTATGCGAGCTGCGCGGCCGAGCTCCCGACCGGACCGGTGGAACATGACCACGGCCACGAGGTGCCGCCCTACGTCCGCGGCCGCTACCGCGTGCAGTTCCAGGCGCCGCGCTCGTGGCATCACATCGGCATGTTCGGCGTGCGCGACGAACCGGGCGGACCGTTGCGGTATCCGGCGGACTCGAGCGGTTGGCATGAAGCATGGGCCGACGCGTGCGAGGTGCAGCTAGCCCGCGAGTACGGGTGGAAGGTGCGGCCGGTGGAGCGGTTGCTATGGCACGAACGATCCACGCGGCCGCTCGATACGTGGGCGCGGCGTTTGGTGAAAGCACGCGAGGCGGTGTCCGTGCTCGAGGGATCAGACGTGCTCGAGCCGGTGGCAAAGGCGATGCGGTTCGCGCTGCGCGCCATTCTCGTGCAGACCATCGGCGCGCTCACCGGAACGCCGCGCAAGGTGACGCGCACGGCGCCGCTCGAGGCGGTGGAGAGTCTGCCGGCGGGCGCCGGCGTGCTCGAGCTCCCGAGCGTGCAGGGTGGCGAGTGGACGTGGACAGAGGCGGCGCCGCCGGCATTTCCATCGATGCAGCATCCCGAATGGAGCGCGCACGTTTGGGCGAAAGCTCGAGCCCGGTTGCTGTCGGACTCACACGGCGCCGGCGCACTGCGCGTGCCGCCCGGCGAGCTCTACGCGCTCGCGCTCGACTCGATCGCGGTCACGGCGCCGGTGCCCGAATGGACCGACCGCGGCCGCGTCGGTGAGTTCAGGTTGACGCAACGCAAACGCGGCCCGGTGCCGCCGGCGGCGACGCTGCGCGACTACTACGCGATGACCGGCGAGCCCGCATGAACCCGCGGAGCGCCGCCAAGCTCAAGCTCGCCGCGCAGATTTTCGGCATCTCGCAACGCGAGTACCAACGTGGCCGCGCCGCGAAGGTCTACCCCGGACTGCGCGAGCTCGAGTCGTTCGGAGTGTTCACGGACGAGAACCTCAGAGCCGAAGGTCTGCCGGTGCTGCCGGCGCCGACGCCGCGGAAGAACGCGAGCCGCGGCCGCGACTTTGCCGGGCAGAACCGTCGCGCCAATGAGCGAGCTCGAGCACTCGGTTACCGGTCAAAAGACGACATGGCCAAACGGCGCCGCGAGGGACGCCCGACGCCGGCGGACGTGGCGGCCGGCGGTGGCAACTTCCAGCGGTTGCCGGGCGGCCGGCTGTGGCTGCGCCTCAAGTACGAGACGGGCCGCGACATTGACCGAGCCGAAGCACTGCTAGCGCAAGTCCTGCCGACCGTGCCCGCGGGCGCGATGGTCGCCGTGCTCGTGGGTTTCGTGGATGGCACGTACCGCAACCTCACCAGCGCGAGCGGTGTGCCGGCGGATCAGCTCGCCGGCGGACTGTTCGAGTTCCTCGCGGACCTACTGGCGCAGGCGGCCGCCGGCGGCGCACCGGACGGCACCGGCGCACCCAAGAAAGCCGAGACACCGAAGCTCGCGCAGACCGTGCAGACGCTCGCCGGCGGCGGCGGACGCGACCCGGATGACGAGGAAGGCCAGAGCATGGACGACGGGCCGGACCTTCTTGACGAGGTGCGCGAAGTGCAGCTCACGTTCATCCCGCCGGTGGCAGGAATGTCCGATGACTTCTAGGCAGCCGACCCGATCCCGCGAGCACGGCACCAACCCGCGAGCTCGAGGCGAGTCACCGCGCCAGCTCGGCACCAACCCGCGAGCTCGAGCCACCAACCCGACCGCCGGAACCGACAGCGACCGCCGGCGGATCACACGCACCACCGCCGTGGCGCTCGCCGTGCTGCACGCCGCCGGCGTGGTCTGGTGCGCGATCTGTTCGGACGGTTACACCGTGGAGACACCCAACGGTTGGGTGCAGTGCCAGTGCCGACCGATGCCCGCCGAGCGCGCCGCCCGGATCGCAGAACGGTACGGACACCACGTAGCGCACGGCGCCCGGTCCTACGCGCTCGAGGCGCCCGGCGTGGCCGAGCGCCTCGAGCGCATGGCCCGACCACCATGACCCGACCGAAGCGTGCCAATCAGCACCGCCCACCCCGGCGGCGCCCCGAGTTATCCACTTTTCCCCAGGTTGGGGCTGGGGACTCCTGCACACACGCGAGCGGCGGCGCCAGCCGTCCGCCCGGCGCCGGCGTCAGCCGGCGCCGCCC
>JACCDG011791869.1_pt1 | contig 11213 bp, 8 predicted proteins | sample 7442471 | NCBI WGS metagenome assembly JACCDG01 (sample SAMN15323444, study PRJNA562643) | freshwater metagenome | isolation source: river surface water | place: USA:Blue River Watershed | collected 2017-08-17
CACTACACTTCCAACCAAACGTTTCCTCTAAACGCCTTCGAAATTCATCTGCAGCAGATGGCTCTCCATGCGTGATAAACACTTTCTTGGGTTTTATTTTGGATTGTGTGAACCAGTGAATCAGTTCGCTATAATCTCCATGCGCCGACATATCCAGCTTTCGCACCTTCGCTTTGATTGGAACGTATTGCCCATGAATTTTGATTTCAGAAGCGCCGTTTTCAAGAGCTTCACCACGCGTTCCCGCAGGTTGAAATCCTGTAATGACAATGGTTGTTGTGGGATCGGAAGCAAAAGCTTTTAAATGGTGAAGAATGCGACCACCAGACATCATTCCACTTGCAGATATGATCAACATTGGGCCTTTGCGGTGATTTAAAGCAATTGATTCTTCGGTAGAACGTACATACTTAAATGCACTCGTAATATTCCTGCAATCTTCTTGGGATAGTTTGTGCAAATCCTTATACCGGAAAAATATATCACTGAAATCTGTAGCCATTGGACTATTGAGGTACATTGGAAATGCTGGAATGCGATTTTGCTTTTTCAAAATAGACAAGCAATGCATGATCGACATCGCTCGTCCGATTGCGAAAGCTGGAACAAGAATAACTCCCTTTTCGGCATAAGATTCATGAATGATTTTTTCAAGTTCATCCAGGAAATTTACTTTTGAATGAAGGCGGTTGCCGTATGTGGACTCAGTTACAAGATAATCAATTTCAGGGAGAGGTTTTGGCTCATAAAAAATGTCGTCTTTCATCCTTCCCACGTCCCCTGTGAATGCAATCTTTCTATCTCCAATATTAATGACAACTGAAGCAGCTCCAAGAATATGACCTACATATTGAAATTGAAATCCTAGATGATCGCTTAATTTTTTATGCGTTCCAAACGGAAGTACTTCAAAATATTGCATCGCCCGTTCTGCGTCATGGATAGTGAATAGAGGAAGTGCTGGGTCATGCTTGGTATGTTTACTTCGGTTTAAATAGGCAGCTTCTTCCTCTTGAAGATAGCCGCAATCAGCAAGGAGAATGCCACAAAGATCTCTTGTTGCAGGAGTTGTATAAATTTTCCCCTCAAATCCTTCATTGATCAATCTTGGAATATATCCTGAATGATCAATATGAGCATGGGTCAAAATAATTGCATCAATCTCGGAAGGATCTATAGGAAATGGATCCCAATTTTTCAGTCTCAATGACTTAAGGCCCTGGAACAAACCACAGTCAACCAGGATTTTTTTATCTTTATAGGTGAGAAGATATTTGGAGCCAGTAACAGTTCCTGCACCACCCAAAAATTTCAGTTCAAAAGACATTTAAACCTCGATTTAGAAAAAAATATAACAAATAACTGTAGCCACAATCGTCATCGAAAGTCCCCATAAAATCATTTTATTGAAAAGAAGGTCATTTTCCTTGGCGTCAACGACTGAAGCTAAGCACAGCGCACCCACTGTTGATAATGGTGATACATCCACCAAGTGCGCAGATATGCTAATGGAAGATGCAATATTAACTGGATTGATTCCAGGAATTTTGTCAACTAGCTGTGGGATTAAGGAAAGAAACGTTGGCAATACAACGCCCGATGAGCTGCTATAAACTGAAACCAGCGCTGCGAAAAAACCGATGGCTGTCGATGTCGTATGTTGATCGCAAAACATCGCAATGTAATTTGTAAATAGATCGAACCCACCGACCCTGCTCATCAAATTGGTCAGCAAGGAGACGCCGCAAACCATGACAATGATACCCCAAGGGATATTTTTAAATACTTTGGCCTCATCTGTCACACGAAGTAAACTTAGAATAGCCACCGCAATAAAAGCTCCAAGCACAATGTCCAACTTGAATGCGATCACACTAATAAAAAGCATCAAAATAATTCCCAAAGTAACCCATTGTTTAGGCTCAAGTGTGAAATTGGATTTGTGAAACTCCTGAGATGCAATTTGGTCGCTCCTTTTATGATTGAAAAGTTTATAGCCCCCAAAAAACATGTAGCCCCCAAAAGCAATGAGCACATGAACGATCAAACTATTAAAAAAAATATCCCAAGAAATATTGGGTAGTCCGAGTTGAGTCATACGTGCAGCTGCAATAATTCCTGTTGGAGCAACCGGTGAAAGCCCACCTGCGTTGGCACCATTGGCAATCATAATGGCCATTAAAAATGGTGAGATTTTTAATTCTTTCGCACTAATCATTGCAGCTGGCGCTACCAAGGCTGTTGCTGCGATATTCCCGGCTCCAATGGCTGAAAGGCACAGGGTCAAAAGAAAAAAACAGATCGGTATCCAAAAAAGATTGCCTCTGAACAGAGAGATGATTCCATGTGTAATTTTCTCTAAAGTTCCGTTGAATTGTGCATAACCAAAAAGAAGAGTTACGCCCAGTAAGGTTAAAAAAAGTGAGTTTGGAAATTCCGCAATCAATTCAGGCACAGTCAAACCATCGGCAAAAAAACCTAGAACAAGAGCACTAGCTATTGCGATGATGCCTACGTTGATTCGCAGGATTGACCCTAAAACTATAGATAAGACAAGTGCGATCAAAGATAAGATGGCCATTTGGCTAACTTAAACTTCATATACAGTTAAAAACATGATCTAGATCAATGTCCTTGATCAAAAACCTGGTAGGTTGATTGTATGATGAAAAGAATTCTACTCGCCTTTATTGCCGTTAATCTGTTTTTTCCCGGTCAATTTGCTTTTGCTCAGCAACCTAACGCACCCAAGCAAGAAGTTCCGCCAGTGATGTATGGATTTTTGGCCCATATCCTCGACTTGCAACCCTATTTATTTTCAAAAGAAGCTTTTGTTGCCGATGAAAACCAAAAGTTCGTTGGAGATAAATTACAAGAATTTACCAAGCTTTCCGAACAGCTCAAAAAACATGACCGATTGCAAACGCCAGGTTTTCGAATCCCCGCAAAAATTATCGTTAAAGAGTTGCGCGATGTAAGCGATGCCTATCAAGCAGGGCATCGTGACTATGCTTGGCGATCTTTGCGATCCACATTCAATAGCTGTAGCCAATGCCACACACAAGTTTCACAAATCTCACAACGCAAACAAGCACCAGCCTGGAAGTTTGAAAATGATAAATTACCCAAAGATCCAATGGAACAGGCTGACTTCTGGTTTATGATCCGATCATACGATAAAGCTTTTGAGCAATTCTCTCGAGTGGTTCAAGGTTACAACAAAAAAAACAATGAACAATTCAAGTTAAGGGCCGCACTTCAACACATTTTAACAATTTCTCTTCGCATTAATCAATCACCTCAAAAAGCGCTAGATTACTTAACTCAATTAAAAAACGTTAATGACTTTCCGCAATATTTACGTAATGACATTGAAGTCTGGAAGAATGAACTTACAAATCTAAAAACTCTTCCGCCGATGGACACAAGAACAGTCGCCGTAAAAACCTTAGAAAATCTAATTGAAGATCTTTTTCGGTCGGCTTATCCAATTCCAAGAGAAGGTCGCTCCAAGGAAATTGCCATGGAATATGGATCAGGCCTTTTATTCGAGTTCGTTAACCAAAGACCAAAAGAAGTTACGCAACGAATGTATTATTGGTTGGGGATATCAACCATTGAATTGAATCGATTTGATTTCACATACTTCGGCGATACTTTCTTAAAAGAATGCATTGAGAATTTTGCACCTACACCAATATCTGAGCAATGTTATATTGCGTTGAAGGATAACTGGATTTTTGGATATTCAGGTTCAGCGGGAGTATTTTTACCAAAGTCGCATAAAGATGAACTTAATCGATTGGAAAAAATTATTAGCAAATAAGTGTTCATGTGGCGTTCGTATTAACCCCAATTCACACTGATTAGCCCCACTGACGAGTCCATATTTTTTTCAAGTAGCTGTAATGAACCAACTTGCTTCATGGCCGCCATGTTGCAAATGTTAGGGCTCTAATTGGAATTTTCCAACAGAACTTAAGGAGTCCCTATGACAAACACTACAAGTGGCAACATCGATCAAAATCAAAAAAAAGAACCAGTTTTAACACCAGGATCTGAAAAAAGTCCTGAGCAATTGCGTTTAGAAAAAGAAAAAAATGATCAATCAGCTAATAACAATCCAAAATCGGATTCTAAAGTTGATAATGAAGTAGAAAAAAAAGCATAAGCTTTTATCAACAAGTTAAAAAAAGGGAGATGCACTTTGCATCTCCCTTTTTTTAAATGACGATTAAAATAAAATTTATTTCAACCAATCATTCAATTTTGTTGCTGCAGATTCGGTCAGATTTTCCCAACCATTTTTCACATGCATTTCAAGTTCATTGAGCTTGGTTTTAATGTCAGTCGACGTTTTCGCAGCATCTGCATGCTTGTCGGCCTTCATTGTTTCTAGTTTAGATTGAAGTTCTTTTTTCTTAGCTTCAATGCGATGTTTTAGTTCTTCATATTTATGTCCCATAACTTACTCCCATGTTGGATTAGGGCTTTTTTCCTCATCTACTTGAGGCAGAAAAGGAAATATACAACCTCTAATGCTGTTTATTTGTCTCTACGGATAAAATTGCAAAACCAAGGCCGCTATTTTTCAAGTTTGGTGAGGAACTCTTCAGAAGAATGAACTTTTTGAAATTCACCTTTTCGCGCTTTTAAAATAAATCGTTCATTTTCAATTTCTCTGGCTGTTCGAACATTGAGCCAACGAAGAAGTGGCAAAGGTGGCGCCCAACCATGAAGTGCATGAATCAATAAAAACACTCCCACCAACGCTGTCACGATGAACGCTCTGTGCGTGACAAAATAGCCAACTGTTAAACTCATCGAGTTGGCGAAAGCAGCCATGACGAGTAGATACCTCTCGAAATCCCATTCGCGATTGATCTTTTCTAAACGCAAATTGATTTGTTTTTCATCACTTCCAATATCGTCCAATTTTTCAAGTGTGTGTTGACGTATCTTCGCATTCATTTTTTTTGGCGTTGTTCGCGCTATACGCTCCGATGTCGGAGGAAGTTTGGCTTTTTTAACGCGCGTTTTTTTCATGGACAGAGGGTACTCTACTTTGAGCCATTTTTAAAAAAACCGCGCAATTTATGCGTAACCCATTGAACTTTGTTTTAACTATTGTTAAAAAGGAAGCCTTTGTTATTACTAAGTATTCGTAACCATTGTGGAAAATTTGATATTCAGTCTTGAGAAGTTGGTACACTCTGTGCGACTATATAGATGTGTTCAATTCATTGGGTGAAATGAAAAAACTAGTTCTACTCACAGTGATGATGACTTATGCCTGTGGCGGAGCTGTATCTAGTGTTGATCCCAATTGGCAACCCCCAAATGCACCGATTCCTAACACCTCTGCTTTTGCGAAAGAAAAAGAAGAGTATCGGGTTATGTACTATTGGCTTGCACAATACGATCAGCAAGATGTGACCATTCCCAAAGAAACTGTTGATTACGATGCAAAAGAATTTGCAAGCAACGAAGATGTTTTTCGCATGTGGTCGATGTTTAGCAATCGTGGACGAGCTTTGGCCGATGTAAATATATTGCAGCTCGATCCAAAACACTTTATTTTAAACAATATCGACAAAGATGAAAAACTGCATACCAAACAAATCAATGGTTCAACTGCCTATGATTTCGTCGACGAAGTCTCAGCAGCCTGGTGGTACGGAAACTTCGATTACTCGAAAAATCCACACTACCACCGCGCCTCTGTGATCAATCGTGCCTTGATTTATTCCATCGCAGATTTGATCATGCTTGATTCCGAACATGAAAAAGGAAACTTCAATCGTACGGATTTTATCGGTGGAAATTTAATTAAATTCGCTATCCCTTATTATGAAGGAAAAGATCAATTGCCGAAAATTGTTCAAAAGTCTTACGAGACTCTTTTGTTGAAAATGTTTGAACGTGCTGAGACTTGGAAGATCACCGGTATCTTCGGAGATATGGAATCGCAAGCCGCCGTCGGAATGTATTACACCGCCAAAGCCCTTGATGATCACAAACTATTGATCCGTGCGGCTACAAGAGCTGAAGAAGTTTATACCAAAATGATCAACGGTGCCGGTTTTGAAAATCATGAAAATGGTGCGGACATGGTTTATCAAGGGATCTACATGTTCTTTGCTTCATGGTTGCTTTCTGCAACTCAAGCAGATCCAGATGCAGCTGACTTATATTCATTTGTCATTCCGTATATAGATCGTGCATGCAAGTTCATCAACTATATGACGGTGGTTGAACCAAATTCCAGCTCAGGACAGATCCGAATCACAGGACCGTCTCACTTCAACGTTGCGAACAATGGAAGCCCGAGAAATATGATTTGGAACTCGGGGATCAGAAGTTTCTTGGCCGGCTCTGGATATTCAGATCAATGCAAAACGCGTGTATTCAATCAACACGAGATTTCTTATGCAGCTTTTCCACTGACCACAAGTATTGCAAAGATGAAAACAGATCTTATTTCATTTATGAAGCCTTCAAATTTTATCAATAACGGAAATGACTCAACCAATTATCAATGGGCTATCAATTACTCAAATCCTGAAACACCTAGCGCTGGATGGGCTGAAACCCATTGGGGACAAGATACGAGCACCGTTTACACCTACACTTTTTACAAACCGAAATTGTACGCAACACTGATGGCGGACGAAGCCAGCAACGCCAAGTGGACAAAATATCCCTATAACTTTTCAAACAACTTTATTGAAGTACTTGAGGATACCCATCAATCAGCAGCCAATAAAAAACCTTGGTTTATTATCGGCAAGAGTAGCTCCATGCACACCATCTGGCATGTGGGCGGTCTCGGATGGAGAAATGATGAATCCTCAACCATTGCAGGTTTTGGTGGTGGTGCCATTTCATCAGTTTCAACCATTGGTCCGGTCATCATGGGACGGGAACGAGGCAATCAAACCCAACCGCATACACTTTCAGAATGGAAAATTTGGGCAACACATCACATGGCTGGCGCGGATGAAAATGGAAAATATTTCGGAACGGCCCGTGATCGAGATTTAAATCGCACAGTTACAAAAAATGGAAATCAAAGCGTGAATGTGGTCGTAACTGGAACCATCGGGCCTACCAATAATAAAACGGCACCTAATGGTTCAATTACTGGATCGGTTAATTACAGCAGAGAATTTGATTTTGATCAGCAAGACGGCATCGCCATTGAATCCATCTTGAATACAAATGGACTAGATCAAGCCAAAGAACTTTACGAAATCATTCCTGTCTACCTCTACGATGATGCACTTAATGATATTGTTGCAAATCCAACTGAGAAAACTGTCATTTCATTTTACAAGTCAGGTGGGTGGGTAACGCCTACCACAAGCAACACAACCAACGTTACTGACATTCGATTAAACAGGTACGGCGCTCCGCTCTACATTCATTTTGCAACTGCTCAAAGCGTAAAACTGGCGGCAACTGAAATGGTTCAAACCACTGGACATGATCGAAGCCACAGTCGAAATATCTTGATCGATTTATTGAAAAACAATGGCGCGACGGTCACCCTGCCATTGCAAGTGAAGATCAATTACACTATAGACACGACTCCTCCATAGTTGCTCTTCAAAACACTGAAATATTCTACAGGCTCTTTCAATATGGTACTTTATTGAGCAATGGCTCTTGCTAAACAAGTTGGTAAAATCGGCGGACTTACTTTTTTAAGCCGCATTTTCGGGTTGATTCGCGATCAAATTTTTGCGGCTTTGATCGGTGCCGGATTTTTTGCCGATGCATTCATCATTGCATTTCGAATTCCAAATCTTTTGCGCGATCTTTTTGCTGAAGGCGCTTTATCCAACGCTTTTGTTCCGACCTTCACGCAAACGCGCATCCAAGAATCGGAAAACCAGGCTTGGCAAGTCGTTCGCATTGTTTTCGCATGGATTCTGATTGTTGTTGGATCTCTCACATTATTAATGATTTTTTTCGCTCCCCAATTGGTGGATCTAATTGCGCCAGGGTTTGGCAATGTTGAGGGGAAAAAAGATCTAACCGTTCTTCTCACGCAAATTATGTCTCCGTTTCTACTGTTTGTGAGTTTGGCTTCCGTGCTCATGGGAATTCACAATTCATATTCTCGTTACAGCTTGCCGGCGCTTGCTCCTGTATTTTTCAATTGGGTATCGATTGCATGCGGGATTATCATCTGGTGGCTTGGATTTGATGCTCGCTACGCGGTCATTGGATGGGCTGTAGGAACGCTCCTTGGCGGGATCGCTCAATTCGCGATACAACTTCCACCGTTTCTCAAAGCTAAACTGAATATTTGGCCTTCCTTCAAAGGCCTTACATCCAATCATCATGTAAAACAGATTTTTCTTTTGATGATCCCTTCGGTGATTGCTCTCTCCGGAACGCAGATCAATATTTTGGTGAATTCCATTTTGGCGTCCATGTTGGAACAAGGCGCACCTTCTTGGCTCAATTATGCATTTCGCTTAATGCAATTGCCAATCGGTGTGTTTGGTGTGGCGATTTCGGTAGTTGCGCTTTCTCAAGCTTCACAGGACGTTGCGAACAATGAGACAGCAAAATTTCACAGCAATGTTCAATCTTCTGTCCAACTTGCATATCTTCTCACCATTCCATGCGCGGTCGGTTTGTGGGTGCTGGCTGAGCCCATCATTCACTTAATTTATGAACGTGGAGCCTTTACACACAAAGACACTTTACAAACGGCGCAAGCATTGATGTTTTATGCCATCGGTTTGCCTTTCTATGCTTCGGTGAAAGTCAAAGCACCGATATTTTTCACGATGAAATCTTCTCGTGTGCCTATGGTGGCGAGTTTAGTGGGGGTTGGATTCAATATTGTTTTTAATTTGATGATGTACAAACAGATGGGACACAGAGGACTTGCTCTGGGAACTTCGCTTGGTGTGATGCTCAATTCCGCTATCCTCACATTTTTCTATCATCGTAAAACCAAAACACTCTATTCAATGGCATCTGCAACAACACGTTTGAAAATCATCATTGCCTCTGGGGCGATGGGACTTGTAGCTCATTTTCTTTGGTCGAGAGTTTACATGGCGGGATCTTCTACAAAAATGGAAATTTTCGTTTATCCAATCCTGATCATTGCTTTCTCAGGTCTTGTGTATGCAGGGATTTTATCTGCGTGGAACGTGACTGAAATGAGAAATCTCATTAACACCATACAGAGAAAAATCTTCCGCTAGAGCGTGTTCTCATTTTAACTTTTTGTGTGAAGAATGAGAATGGAGGAGATGGCTTGCTTCTCCGACGTGTTGCTTAGAGGTATGCGATATTCATGAGTTGTGGTCTAAACACCGCAAACCATCTGCTCCATCCTCATTCCCAAACAATTTGAAATCTCTTGGAAGAGGATGTGAAAAGGATGGGTTACGGTGTTTGGACTGCATGCTGGAAGTGTAAAGTATCAAGAAGTGAGTATGTCGAAGGAGTAACCCATCCTTTTCACATTCTCTTCATGCATCGCTTAATAAAATAAAGCCGATCTTAGTACCACTAATTCTTTTTCTGCAGATCTCTGGATAAATTTCGAACATGTTCCAGGATCTTATCCAAAGATTCATCTTCTTTGGCTTCTGCGCGAACAAATTTTTGTCGGGAAGGTTCATGACCGATAGTTTCAGAGGCCAACAAAGATTCGTGGATAAATCGAACGTCTTTGAACTTGGTACCTGTGATTTCCTGGATTTTTTCAAGGATGGCCGGCTTCATCAGCGACAACTCATAATTTAATGCACCGTTTTGAACGGTGACCCATAACACATTGCGATCGATTTTTTTTGGCCTGGTCTGATTCGCGAGCATTTCACCAACAATAGAAGACCACTGTTTACGCAAACTGCTGATGGCAAAAACCTGTTGGGTTCTTTTCTGAGAATCCCTTAACACCGAAGATATGGGAACTAGATTGGTTTTTCGCGACCGGCCTGATTTCATAGATACCTTATAGCAGAAACATAACAGAATGGGCTCTGTAGAATAATTCCCAATGGCAAGGCGGTAGCCGGTTAGTGAATTTTCAAGTTACTAAAATAGGAATTATTCTACAGACCCCAAATCAATAGAGTTGACAACTTCGAAGCATGAAGCTTACAATGAAATGATAACCATTTAAAATTACTAGAAATTTTACAGCACGGAGTTTAGAAGTAGACCTTAAGAACTAGAAGTTTTTTAAGTTAATCGAGGCCGCAGTGAGCGAGGCACCGGAGCGGGCTACTGCCCGTGAGGACGCCGAGTGAATGAGAACGAAGAGTAACTTAAAAAAATTCGGTTCCAGATTTTGAAAGCAATTTAGATGCAACAACAATGTCCAATTTGCGGATTAGAAGTATACGGCTCTGAAGTTATTCATGAACTTAGAGGAGACCCGGCTTTAGCGAATTACATCAAAATTCAACATCCCAGCTGGACCATCGAACAAAAAATCTGTCGCGATTGTCTCGAACTTTTCAAAACCGAATTCAATAATCAACGAGATACCCCACATAGAACAGATGAACCAACGCTCATTTACGAGAATGAAGTTGCTCTCAATAAAAAAGATTTGGATACAGCTTCACTTGTCATCATCCACGGTGTGAATCTTGGAAAGCGGTTTGAAATTCGAAACAAAGAATTCATCATCGGTCGCTCTACGCAAGCGGACGTTCCCATCAATGAAGAAAACATTTCCCGCAAACATGCGCGCATTTACAAAAAGAACAAAATCTTCGTCATTGAAGATTTGAACTCAACCAATGGAACGTTTGTCAACACCAAGAAAGTTGAAATCCGCGAACTCATCGATGGAGATTTGATCTTGGTGGGCAATACCCTATTGAAATTCATCTCGGGCTCCAATTTTGAAAACAAATATCATGAAGAACTTTACCGCCTTGCGACCATTGACGGTTTGACACAAATTTTCAACAAGAAGTATTTCCATGAACGTTTGAAAGAAGAATTCAACCGTGCTCGTCGTTACAAACGTTCGTTGTCGTTTATGCTTTTGGATTTGGATCACTTTCACAATCTCAACACAGCTTATGGTCACTTGGCTGGCGACTTTGTGCTTAAGAATATCGCGCAACTTGTATCCAAAAATCTAAGAAAAGAAGATGCCTTTGGAAGATATGGTGGAGAAGAGTTCGGAATTCTACTTCCGGAAATTGAAATCTCCAACGCAC
>JACCDG011444450.1_pt1 | contig 11206 bp, 9 predicted proteins | sample 7442471 | NCBI WGS metagenome assembly JACCDG01 (sample SAMN15323444, study PRJNA562643) | freshwater metagenome | isolation source: river surface water | place: USA:Blue River Watershed | collected 2017-08-17
AGGGGTGGCCGACAAAACGCTCATCCATCATGATTCTTCTAAGGTTTGGATGGCCGGAAAAGGGAACACCATACAGATCCCAAACCTCCCGCTCAAGCCAATTGGCCGCATTCCAAAAAGTGGTCAAGGTAATTGCGGACTCGCCATCATCAAGACCTAGTTTCATTCTTATGCGAATTTTTTTTTCGGTGGAATAAAATTGGTAGACGACAACAAATCGTTTAGGGCCATCCACTCCATCTTGATTATCATAAGCGGTTATATCGGAGAGAAAATCAATTTTAAAAGTTTCTTGAAATTTTTTGGTCAAATCCAAAACATTTTGGGGGTTTTGGGCCCAAACAATCGGAATATTTACGGAGTCATGATCAATTTTGTTTGAAGAAGAAAGCATTTCCCCTATCTTTTTATTAACTTCTTCTTGCGCCGTTTTTACTTCCATCTATTTGCCCCCCGAAGAAATAATTCCACTTGGTGTGGCCACATAAGATGAACTTATTACCTTTCGATATGACATTGCTTCCTTGGCATCTTCAAAGGTTGGTTTTTCCGCCGGGTTTCGAGGAAGGCCTTGATCAATAATTTTTTGCAAATGAAGAACTGAATGAATAAGTCCTTCAGGAATTGGCGGACAGCCTGGAACATAAACATCTACTGGCATAATTTCATCAATCCCTTGAGCGACTGAATAGGTATCAAAAAGTCCTCCAGTGGAAGCGCAAACTCCCATGGCGATAACCCATTTTGGTTCAAGCATCTGATCATAAATAGTTCGCAGGACCGGTGCCATTTTTGTGGTGATAGTTCCCGCAACTATTATTAAATCAGCTTGTCTGGGGGAAAACCGAACGACCTCACTTCCAAATCGTGAAATATCATAGGTGCTGGAAAGCGTGGACATAACTTCAATCCCACAACATGAGGTTGCAAATGGCATAGGCCACAGGGAATTCTTTCTGGCCCACTTTACCGCCGTGGACAAGAGAGTGGGAAAAATCATTGAGCTGGCGTCTTTTGACATAAATCTACTCCCAATCTAGTGCGTTTCGCATCCGAAGGTAGATATATCCGCCTAGTAAAAGGAGAATAAATAAAGATACTTCCACCAGGATAAAGGCACCTTGTGCCATATAATTTTTAAAAGTTAAAATCCATGGATACATAAAAACTACTTCCACATCGAAAATTAAAAAGATGATGGCGATTAAATAGTACCTAATTGAAAACTGTTGGTTAGCATCTTGCTCGTAAGGAACACCGCACTCATAGGTGTCATATTTTTTAGGGGTGATTTCCAAAGGTTTTTGCCCAAGAAGAAAATGAAGAAAAACAATGGAGCTGGTGACGATTAAGGCGACTATTGCCATCACAATAACGGCGCCATAACTAATAAATTCTTGCGAAGGAAGATTATCGATTCCCATTTGTAAACCTTAGATAAAAACCAATTAATTTTATCCGTGATAATAATACCGATTAAAAATGATGACAATCAGAATAACTTAAAATGACAAATTGCACCGAAGATTATCTTTTCGACAAAAAAAGCAGAACGATCTTTAAAATCTCTTCTTGGTCTAGCTGTGTTAATTTTTTTTCCAATTCACTAATATTTTTTAAAACTTCAGGACACATTCTCAAAACCATTTTCAAACTCCTTGTTTTGAATAACATACTTTAGTTTGACATATAAAACATTAAAAAGATATACCTTTGATGTCATTGCCAACTAATCAGCTTCTTCTTAATCTGGTGACTATTTAATTGAGGGGTTTTTATGTCACTGAGAATTACCAACGAGGCCCAATATAATGAATGGTATCTAAAATCTCAAAATGAACCAGAAGTATTTTGGGATATGATTGCCAAAAATTTTCATTGGCATAAGACCTGGGACACGGTTCATTCCGGTAATTTCAATGACCTCGATATTGAATGGTTTCAAGGCGGAAAATTAAATATCACAGAAAACTGCCTAGATCGTCATCTAAAGGAGCGAGGAAACCAAATCGCTTTAATCTTTGAGCCAAATGATCCAAGTGAAAAAAATAAAACCTATACTTATCAAGAATTATTCGAAAATGTTTGCAAGTTTGCCAATATTTTAAAAGAAAAAGGAATCCAAAAAGGCGATCGGGTTTGTTTTTATATGGGAATGACTCCGGAGCTTTTATTTGGAGTTTTGGCCTGTGCCCGGATCGGGGCCGTTCACTCGGTAATTTTTGGAGGTTTTTCCGATCAATCCCTTTCTACTAGAATACATGATTGTCAGGCCGAACTTCTCGTTACTTCCGATGGTGGTTATCGCGGATCAAAAGTTGTAGATCTAAAAGAAATTGCCGACACTGCCCTTCATGATTGTCCTTCCATCAAACAAGTTCTTGTAGTCAAAAGGACTGGACAAAAAATCGGATGGGAACTTGGACGCGATAGCTGGCTTGAATTAGATAAGGCCAAGTCTGATTGCCCCGCCGAAATAATGGATGCGGAGGATCCTCTTTTTATCCTCTATACCTCAGGCTCCACCGGAAAGCCTAAAGGGCTGCTTCATACTTGCGGCGGCTATATGGTTTGGGCCGGATTCACCATGGATAATGTTTTTCAAATGGCCCCCAATGATATCTTTTATTGTACTGCTGATATCGGATGGATCACTGGGCACACTTATATGGTTTATGGTCCCCTATTAAACGGTCAAACCCAAGTTATGTTTGAAGGAATACCTACCTGGCCCGATGCGGGAAGATTTTGGAACCTTATTGATAAACATAAGGTGACCCATTTTTACACCGCTCCAACTGCCATTAGATCTCTAATGGGATTTGGCCTTCAGTACGTGGAAAAATACCAACTGAATTCACTAAAAGTTTTAGGTTCTGTTGGAGAACCCATCAATCTTGAGGCCTGGGAATGGTACTTTGAATATATTGGAAAACATAAATGTCCAATTGTAGATACTTGGTGGCAAACCGAAACAGGAGGAATTATGATTTCCAACCTGGCCGGTGTTACCGAAGCCAAAGCAACATTCGCCACCAAACCACTTCCTGGAGTTTTTCCTTGTATTGTGGATTTAAATGGAAAAGAACTTACAGACCCTGGTGAGGGAAATCTTTGCATAAAAAAACCATGGCCGGGGATTGCTCGAACCATCAATGGCAACCATCAACGATATGGAGAGACCTACTTTAAAAATTATCCGGGATTATATTTTACCGGCGATGGCGCAAAAAGAGATGTTAATGGAAACTATCGAATCACCGGACGAACCGATGATTTGATTAAAGTTGCAGGACATCTTTTAGGCACTGCTGAAATTGAAAATGCTTTGGATGAACATCCCGATGTGGTCGAAGCGGCCGTAGTTGGATTTCCCCACGAAATAAAAGGCACAGGAATTTATGCCTTTGTAATTCTAGATCAAAGTAACCAGGACGTTCATGAAAATTTAAAACATGAATTATCAACCATCGTTGCAGAAACTCTAGGGCCTATTTGTCGTCCGGATAAGATTCAAATTGTATCGGGCCTTCCTAAAACCCGTTCGGGTAAAATTATGAGAAGGATCCTTAAAAAAGTCGCCTCAGGAGAAATTTCCGACTTAGGTGACATCTCTACGCTTTTAAATCCTGAGATTGTTGGGGAGTTAATTGAAAACAGGGCCTAGGGCCCTGTTTTTTTTATTTTATTTTCTTTAGAGAAGGCATATGAGTTTTCCAATAAGGAACGATTTTGGGATCGATCGCACTTGCCGCATAGAATCCTGAGAGAACTGCATTAAATTGAGTTTCAAAATCCATAGACCATCCGCCGGTGAAATATAGATTTCCTTCCTTTCGACCAACAGCTTTTAATCTTCTAAGTCCTTCTAGGAAAGATATGGTTTGAAGAGGATGCATAAAATTGGATTCCATTACAATCTTCCCCTCTTTTTTCATCTTGTTGTATTCCTTATCTGATACTCCCCAAGATTTTTGAAGATCACCAAAATCTGGAGAAATCATTCCCAAATTCATGGCCATACCAGCGCTCCCATCTTTTCTTACCTTTACATTATAAAATGCTGGATATTTTTCATGCACAAAGGCCCCCACATCTCTGTGAATAACTACCTTGTTATAAGTGTAAGGCATCGTTTTCCACAGTCCATCAAAGGCCTTATAGTCTTTTAAAATATCGGCCAACACTGGAACGTGAGCTGCAAATATGACATAATCAAAATCCATTGATTCGCCATTTCCATAAACAACTTTATAGGTTCCATTTTCATTTTTTGAAACCTTGGTGACTGGAGCAGACAAGTGAATTTGGTAATTTGGATTTAAAATTTTAGTCCTTTGGGCCGCGATCTCGATATAAGGCTGCAATCCGGATTTAGCAACATACCAGTTAGCCTTTTTCAAAGGACTTTGGAAGGCCAAAACTCCAGCAACCGTAGTCACAGCAACTTCCCCTACTCGATTTACTGGGGCAGTAAATCCTGTCGCAATTAACGGCTTAATAATTTCATCCTGAAATTTTTTATCTATTTTATTTTCATTCAAAAATACTTGCATTGAAGTATAGGGTTTTTCTCCTTCCATCTTATTGTGTTTATAAGCACTATTCATAAACCTAAGTATGGAAAATATCCGGCTTAAGGATTCGTCTTTTTTATGGAGCCATGTATATCCGCTTCCCGGTCCCTTTCCGCCTGGGGTTATAAAACTTGGTAATTCTTCACCCTCATTATAAATAGTCATGGTTTGACCAAATTTATGAAAATCTTTTAAATTAAAAATTTTAAAATATTTTAGATAATCAACATAAATGGCCCATCCCACAGGATTAACATATTGGGGACCAACATCTACATTTACCGATCTTCCATTTGCTCCTGGAAGGGCAAAGGTTCGCACATGACCGCCTAGCCTGGCCTCTTTTTCAAAAAGGTGAACCTCAAGTTTTGAACTTTTTAGAAAGGTCCCGGTGGCAACTCCCGACATCCCTCCTCCAATAATGGCAACTTTTTTAAGTGGAGCATTGACTGCCGGCGTGACACCTGGCTGAGCCTTAAGGTGCAAAGGGAAAATAAATAGTAAAAGGAAAAGAATTTTTCTCATAAACATCCTTGTTTAATAAAAAGGCAGATTTTTTAAATTATCGAACAGGTTCAAGAATCCGTCAAAAATACAAGCTGGACCTAAAAACTCAACCTAAGACCTTTTTCTTAGACAAATTAAGGATTATTTTGGCTGACACCGGTATTTTTTTTATTTAATATCCGCCATCATTACAATCTCAAAGGAGCCAAGTCCATGGGTTACCGTGTCGAAAAAGATACAATGGGTGAAGTTAAAGTTGAATCAAGCCGTTACTGGGGAGCTCAAACGCAAAGATCCCTGGAAAATTTTAAAATTGGATCGGATCGATTCAATCGACCAATGATTATGGCCTTAGGAATTTTAAAGAAGGGAGCCGCCTCGGCAAATCTTCGCCTTAAAAAACTACCTGCTGATAAAGCAAAATTGATTATGAAGGCCGCAGATGAGGTAATTGAGGGAAAACTTGATGAGCATTTTCCATTAGTAGTTTGGCAAACCGGATCGGGAACCCAAACCAATATGAATGTAAACGAAGTTATCAGTAACCGCGCCATTGAAATGGCAGGTGGAAAACTAGGTTCTAAAACACCAATTCATCCCAATGATGATGTTAATAAATCTCAAAGCTCCAATGATACATTTCCAACGGCCATGCATATCGCCGCCGTTATGCAAATTGAAGATCATTTTTTTCCGGCAATAGACAAACTTACCAAAACTTTAAAGGCCAAAGAAAAGAAATTTAAAAATATCTGCAAAATCGGCCGAACCCATTTAATGGATGCCACTCCCCTAATGTTAGGCCAAGAAATTTCTGGTTGGGTGGCCCAACTTGAAAATGGAAAAAAATCAGTGGCCATGACTCTTGACGGTTTACGCCAACTTGCACTTGGTGGAACTGCAGTAGGAACTGGATTAAATTCTCACCCCGACTATGCCAAAATCTCGGCTGAGGAAATCTCAAAAATTTCCGGTCATAAATTTGTTACGGCCCCCAATAAATTTGAAGCTCTTGGGGCCCACGATGCTATGGTTTTTACTTCTGGTGCGCTTAAAAGAGTATCGGCCTCACTAATGAAAATAGCTAATGATGTACGTTGGCTGGCCTCGGGCCCTCGTTGTGGAATTGGAGAAATTTTTATTCCAGAGAACGAACCGGGCTCGAGTATTATGCCAGGAAAAGTTAACCCAACCCAGCCGGAGGCCATGACTATGGTTTGCGTACAGGTAATGGGAAATGATGCCGCGATTGGGTTTGCAGGATCTCAGGGAAATTTTGAACTTAATGTTTTCAAGCCAGTAATGATTCATAATCTACTCCACTCAATTGAGCTATTATCCGATGCCATGGTTTCTTTTAATGATAACTGCGCGGTAGGAATTGAACCAAATCTTCCCATGATTAAAAAACATTTAAATAATTCCTTGATGCTCGTGACTGCCCTAAACCAACATGTTGGCTATGATAAGGCCGCGGCCATCGCCAAAAAGGCCCATAAAGAAGGAACCACTTTAAAAGAAGCGGCCCTTTCCTTGGGTTATTTAGACTCCAAAAAATTTGATGAGTTAGTAGTTCCTGAAGATATGACCCATCCTTAAACTAAATTTTATTTATTTAGTTATGTTTTTGGACGATACTGCTTAAGAGTATGAAGAAAATTATCATCTTAATAACACTCTTAGGTGGCGTTATATATTTCCTTTTTTTAAAGAAAGATAAGGCCCCGGAACCAATTATTCTTGAGGAAGAAAAAACCGAGCCCATTAAAGGAATCAAAATTCCGGCACCTCCCCCAAAATTTTTGGGTGAGCCCGAGTTACCTATTCAAAGACCCTACTTAGGCCCTGATTTTAAACCTATCGACCCACCATCTGGAAATATTAAAATCCAGAATGAGATAAATCCCAATTTGGAAAAAGAAATTCAGCAAAAACTTCTAAACCCCGAAATTGCTTCCATGGCCGTAGAGATCAAAAAGCAAGGCACCTTTATTTTGGTTAAAAGCGGAATAGGTCTATTTGTGGAGCAAATCTTAGTATCCATTAGCACTCAGGATGAGGGTACTCGTACCTTTAATGCCTATGCTGATGCACAAACTGGAGAGATTATTCATACCGTGGAACCCATGGGTTCTTCTTATTCTTCCGAAGAAATTGAAAGCGATAATTTAGAGCCTGCATCAAGGGGAGATAACTTTGATGAAGAACCGGCTGAAAATATCCCGGAAGAAGAAATCACCATTCCCATGGAAGATTAAATAAATTAGGCAATGCATCGCTTGCCAAGCATCAAAACTTAAATTTATATTTTCTTTAAAAAACCAATTTATCTTTACTCATCTGGTTAATAACTGTTAAACACCTGGCAACAAAAACAATTATTCCCTAAGGAGGAACAAATGAAAAATTTAGTCACATTGGCCATTCTTGCAATGGCACTTAACCTAGTTGGATGTGGTGGACCATTATTGATTAAAGGTCTTGATGGAAAAAACTATTCATGGAGTGATACTGCCAATGACTTGGCGGATGAAATCAACCAAGAGTTAGGAGATAATTCTATCCCTGTTAATTTTGAAGTAGTTAAAGCACACACCCACGAATATGGTTATGTGGTTTACAAAATTACGACACCTGGCCCAGACCCTCTTTTTGTTGCCGTTGATATTAGAGGTTTCAGAACCGGAATGGAAATTGAAGATTTCCTAGGTTTAGATAATATTGTTCCATTTATTACTGATCTAATTGGGACTGGAAGCTCAACTGTTGGTTTCCACGTACCTGGAATGTTTATCAACCTTACAAAGGACGGTTCAGACTATAGATACAGCAATAATGGCGTTGAAATGCTATTTGCCCAAGATGCTGAAGGTGGAAAAGACCTTGAAGCAGTGGGTGCTAGAATTGAAACTGCAAACGTAGCTGAGCTTTCTGAAAGACTTGTTTCAAATTTCGGTCTATCAACAGAGCGAGCTCAGGAAGTTGCAAAACTAACCTCAGGCTACCAAAAACTTGCCTCAAAGAGATCTCTAACTGAAACTGAGATGAATAAATTCTCTCAAGAGCTAGTTGGGATGAACTACTCTGCCGCTCAATCTGCTATGGAAAAACACTTCCAAGGCGACAGTAAAGAGTACAATTCTCTACTACAAAAAGCCGCTAGCAAAAACGGCGTTGACCCAGAACAAGTTTCTTCAATTATGGGTGAATTGTTACTTAAGTAATCTGAATTTTGACGAGGGTCCCTTTTTAGGGGCCCTTTTTTTTTTAGAATTAATATCAAGACTTACATTAACCTCTACATAAAAAAAAGGCCCCTCACAAAGAGGGGCCTAAGATTAATTCTTAAAATTTAAATTATAGAACCATATCTTTAATGATTGCAGATACAGCTTCTGGAGTGGTTCCATTAGTTTTAGCTGCTTGCTCCATTAGTTTTTCTAATTCGTTAGCATCACCACTTCTAATTCCTTTTTCCGCAGTTTTGTAATCAACACCTAGTAAGTCGTTTGAGAACTGATCTTTCTCAACCGGAGTTAAAGATCTTTTTGAAGCCAATTTATTGTAAGCGGCAAGAGTTTTAGCAACCACTTGGCCTCTTTCATTTGAAAGACCATATTGAGCCGAAAGTTTTTCACCTAGAGAAACTGCATTTTGGTCTTCAACTTTTGAACCCATTAACTCTAGATCTTTTACAGAAGCCACATTTTCAGAGAACAATGTTAAATCGCCACCGTTTAGTTTGTCCTGGAAGAAGAATCGATCATCGGCTGGTTCATATTGTAGATAACCGTATTTTTCCCATCCAGCTTGCAACAGACCATATAAGAAAGTTAACTTATCGAAATCGTTATCTAATGCTAAAAATGCATCATAATCTTCCGATGAAAAGTCAACACCGAAGTATTGCCAAGTCCCGGTAATACCGCCTAAATCAAAACCTTTCCATCTTTTTAGAACAACTCGATCCGCTCCCTCAGCGGTTTCTACAACTACTAATAGATCACCCAGATCGCATCTCCCTACAGGGAATGACAGATTTATTTTGTTATAAATATTTGCTGGCTCACTTTCAAAAAGGGAAGGCTGACATACCTCAGTAAAATCAGAGCCTTCAAGAATGCTTTGCAAATGGGTTCTTGCGATAGAATTGGTAACTTCATTACAACCTACAAACACCAACGTACTGGCTAACAAACAGAACGATAATAATTTCTTCATTTATTCCTCCTTAATTTGAAAAATGAATTTGTTTTGCAAAAATCTATTTTGGCAAAACCCTTAAGTCAATAAAATGAAAAATTTATTTTTATATTTTCTAATAACACTAGCGCTAAATTAAATTGCATTATTTTTTTTAATTTTTTATTAAATAAAATAAAATTGAAAAACTAAGAATGAAAACCCCATTAAAGCAGAACTACGGCGAGCCATATTATCCTTCAGTGTCAGAAAAATAATGTTGATAATTATTTGATGCGAGCGAATGCAAAAAATGCAATAAGGAATTTTGAATTGTGTTTGTAAGTCGAGGTATGGTAGCCAATTCATTCACTTAAAAAACAGCGAAATACTATTGAGATTTAACGGATTTTTTTTATGAAAATAATATTAATAACTATTACCCTTTGTCTCTTTTCATTGACGGCCCAATCGGAAGATAGAGGCATAATGGTGGAATTTAAAAATGCTCCCCAAAAAAGAGATCTCCAAAGGATAAGGCTCCAATTTGGCGTCTTAAAAATAGTGCGATTTGATAACTATGAAAGCGATTATTTTAAACGCCTCTACAAATTGGAATTTAGGGGAGATGAAAAAGAATTAATCGAAAAACTACAACAAGATGATTCCATAAAAAGAGTTGAAAGGGTTTTCAAGGTCGAGATGCAATCCATTCAATTAGGTGAAAATCTTGACCGCCTGACAAACGATCTCTTCTTTCCTTATCAATGGGGACTGTTAAATCAGGGACAAAAATTATTCCAAGATCTTGACGACATCCATTTGGAAGAAACCATAGGAGTACCTGGAGCGGATATCGGATGGGACAAGGAAATTGATAGCCAAATTAAAACTGAGGTTATTGTAGCGGTTCTTGATTCCGGAGTAGATATAAACCACCCCGACCTTAAGGATAATATTTATAAAAACAAAGCTGAATGTAATGAAAATGGACTTACGCCTTTTAAGCCTGAAGTAGATAAAGATAACAATGGATATAAGGGAGATTGTGCGGGTTGGGATTTTACTTCCAAAACAGCTGGAGGAGACAACATTGCTGAAGATGATTTGGGACATGGAACCCATATCGCGGGGATAATCGCAGCCGTTTCCAATAATAATATTGGAGTTTCCGGACTTTCCAACAAGCTTAAGATTCTTCCTATCAGGGTGTTAAATAAAAACGAGGAATCTGGAGGAAAAGGGGAAAATGGAAGTTTAACCGACAGAATCGCCAAAGGTCTTTTATTTGCCATCAAAAGTGGCGCCAAGGTTATCAATATGTCTCTTGGATGGCCGTTGATTTTAGATACCAATTATTTGAGGGAAACTATAAAAGAAGTTTTAAAGAACAATATCACCATTGTTGCTGCTGCTGGCAACAATAACAATAACTCCCCAATCTTTCCCTGTGCCTATAGAGGGGTTATCTGTGTTGGCTCCATCAATGTTAATGGGAATATTTCTGGTTTTTCCAACTATGGCGGGTATGTTGACGTTTTGGCACCAGGAGACGACATCCTCTCCACCATCCCCTTGACCATAGACTCCGACTTTTTCTCCGTAAAAGGATATGACTTAAAAAACGGAACCTCCCAAGCATCTCCTTATGTCGCGGGAATCGCCGCCATCTTAAAAGGGATAGATCCGCAAATCAGTGAAGATGAAATCAAGGCAAGAGTTTTTAAAAGTGCGAAAAAATTTAGTGGCACCAGCAGTAAATTTGCCAATTTTGGCGCTGCCAATTTAAAAAATTCTATTCAAGAAAAAAAATCCCCCCTAGTTCTTCCGCTTTTTAAGGACAAAAGTAGCATTGATCTTCTCCCCAACTCGAAAAAGTTTAAATTTTCCTTGGAGGTCAAAAACTTTTGGAGTGAAGCTGAAAATGTAAAACTGGTCAT
>JACCDG011080067.1_pt1 | contig 11204 bp, 13 predicted proteins | sample 7442471 | NCBI WGS metagenome assembly JACCDG01 (sample SAMN15323444, study PRJNA562643) | freshwater metagenome | isolation source: river surface water | place: USA:Blue River Watershed | collected 2017-08-17
CCCGTCCCGCGCGGGCGGAGGGTGATCGCGGCCGTCGTGCTCCGCTCCCCCTGCGTGATCTCCGCCCGCTCGACCTTGAGCCGCTTCTCCCACCGACCGAGCGCGTCGGCCGTGGCCGTCCGCATCTCCAGCGCGAGCGCGGCGTCGTTGGGCTCGTGGAGGAGCTGGCGCACGCGCGACCCGAACTCCGGTTGGAACTCGATCTCGCCGGGGGCTGTGTCGAGGATCGTGCGCGCGGCGACGAGGGCGGTCGCGGTGCCCGTCACGGTCGCGAGGTAGCCGCGGGCGCCGAGGTGCAGCGGGCGGTCGTAGCCGAAGGTCGTCACGGGAGGATCTCCACCTGCACGCGCGTGAGCGAGGGGATGCGCAGCTCGCCGGTCGTCGGGAGGTTGAAGGGGTCGATCACGTCGTTCGCGTCGGCGATCACCCACCAGAGGTGCGGCGTGCCGTAGAACTCCTGCGCGAGGAGTCCGAGCTTCGTCGCGGCCGTGGCGGGCACGCGGGCGTCGGGGTCGCGCGCGTCCTCGGGCAGGAGCGCCGGGGCGCGCGGGCCGTGGAAGGTCTCGTCGCGCACGAGGTCGCGGTAGTGGGGCTCGCGGGCGAAGGGGTTGTAGACCGAGCTCATCGGATCACCTTCCGGCCAGGACGTCGTCGCGGGAGAGGTCGCCGTTCACGGGCACGTTCGTCCACTTGAGCGTGGCGCGCAGCTCCCCGGGCGCCGTGGTGTCGGGGTCGAACCAGGGCCCGCTCTTGAGCATGACCTCGGTCACGACCACGCGCAGCGTCCGGTAGCCGCCGAAGACGAGGAGCACCGGGTGCGGCCCGTTCTTGAGCCGCCCCGAGTCGTCGTAGTCTGGGAGCGGGAGCGCTTCGAGCTGGCGCCGCACGCGCTCGATGTCCTGCGCGTCGAGTTCGCGCCGGATGAATACGAGTTCGACCTCCCCGTCGCGCCCCTTGCCGCCCGTGTAGTGCTGGCGCGGGAAGGAGCCGCCGCGGACGTTCTTCTCCGACCAGTTCGCGCCGACCGTGACCGGGAGGTCCTCGGGGTTGAAGTGCCAGTCGAGGCGCGACCCATCGACAAGATCGCGCAGGTAGCCCGTGGTCGCCACGCCCCTCCGCGCGGGGTCACCCGGGAGGGGTTACTGCGCGGCGAAGGGCGTGGGCGTCCTCGATCAGGTCCCGATCCTCTACCTCTCGCTCGACGGCCAGCGCGCGCCCGCCGACCTCACCCGCCGCGTGCTCGAACTCACGGTCGACGAGGGCGAGAAGAAGGGCAAGGCCCTCGCGCTGCACGTCACGCTCAAGCTCGACGACGCGGACCACACGCTCCGCGAGCGCCTGCCGCAGGGGACGGTACTCGGCGTGCGCTGGGGGTATCCTGGCACGCTCTCCGCCCCGTTCGGCGCCGTCGTCCACGAGGTCACGCCGAGCTACGACGACGCGACCGTGACGGTCGAGGCGTTCGGCCGGGAGCTCGACCTCTCGCGCGGCGCGATCCGCCACGTCTTCGAGGGCCGCACCTTCCGCGAGGCCGCCGAGGAGATCGCGCGCCACGCGGGGCTCACGGTGCGCTTCGAGGCGGAGGACACGATCCGCTTCGACGGGCAGGTGATCGACCACGAGACGGCCTGGAGCTGGATCACGCGCCGCTCCGCGGAGCTGGGGCTCTCGGTCGAGATGGAGGGCGACACGATCGTGGTGCGGGAGCCGCCCGCGGGCGACCCCCCCGCGCTCGTGCTCCTCCATGGGTGGCGGAACGGCAACGTGATCAGCTTCGAGGTCAAGGAGGACACGAAGAAGGGGCGCACCGAAGACGAGGGGGTCGTGGCGCTCTTTCACGACCCGGCCTCGGGCCAGGTCCTCGCGCACGCGGCGGGCGACCCGAACACGACCCGGCAGACGCTCGCCGCGCGACGACTCGCCGCCGAGCGCCGCCGCGCGCAGGCCGCCGAGGGGGCGGGGCTCGCGGCCTTCCTCGCGGCGCACCCCGACCTCCAGACCGCCACGCCCGAGGCGCAGGCCGAAGCGTGGCAGGCGTCGCGCGCCGCGGCCCGACGTTCGAACGCCGCGCCGACCGAGGACGACACGTCGTTCTTCGTGGTGAGCACCGAGAGCGGGGAGGTGCTCTCCGAGGGTGGGCGCGCCCCGGTGACCTCGCCGCCGAACGGAGCCCCCGAGGCCGGACGCGTCGTCACGCCGCCCGCGACGGGCTCGACCGCCGCCGCGCGCCAGCACGTCGCGCGGGTGGCGTCGGCGACCTTCAAGCACCACGAGGCGCGGAAGGTCGAGGCCACCGCGAAGGCCCTCGGGCTCCCGCGCGCGCGCCGCGGGGTCCTCGTCAAGGTCCTCGGGGTCGAGGCCCGCGACGCGGGGCTCTGGCGGGCAAAGGGGTGCCGCCACACGATCGACGCGAGCGGCTACGAGACCGAGCTCACGCTCACGCGCGACGGCGTGAACGCGGGGCGGCGCAACCCGCGGCGCACCGGGGCCGCGCAGCCGACGCCCACCACGGGCCAGCCGGGGCGCGCCGCGGGGTCGCCGCAGACGACCGAAGCGCCCGACGTGGTGAACTTGGAAGAGTAGCGTAGCTCAGAAAGGCCAGCACCGTCGGCACAGGCAGAGCGACGTGCGCACACGACGCGGCAGGAGCCCCCGGCGCCAGTGCGTGTGCGGGTGCTCGAACCACGTCGGCCCGCCCGGGTGGCGTCGCGGCGGGGAGGCGACGGCGCCGAAGCGCACCGGGGCGCTCGGGATCGCGGCCGTCGCGCCGAAGGCCAGGAGCAGGAGTCCGAGCGGGTACCTCACCGGAGGTTCGCGCGGTCGAGCTGGAGGTACGCGACGACCTTCGCCATCGACTCCATGAGGGGCGCGTCGGTCGAGACCTCGACCGAGCGTACGCGCGTGTCGGCGAGCGCCCGGTAGCGTTCGCGCATCGCGTCGCGCCGGGGGTCTTCGTCGAGCGCGGCGAGCGCCGAGGCGACCCGCGGGCGGCTGCGGAGGCGCGCGTTGAGCACCGCATCGGGCGCGGTAAGGAGGACGAGCACGGGCTCAATTCCCATCTCGGCGAGCGTGATCTCCTCGGCGCGCGCGAGCTCGGCGGCCCACCGCGCGCCCGTCACCGCGTAGCTCGTCCAGTGCGAGCGGTCGAGGAGATGCACGCCCGGGAAGTCGCGGACGAGGCAGTAGATGTGCGCGCGCTCGTACGCGTACCAGTACGCGCGGCGCACGTCGTCGGCGAGGTCCTTGGGGTCGTAGGGCGTCGCGTGGACGTGCCGATGCACGTGCGCGCCCTTGCCCGTGAGTTCGCCCGCGACGGCGGAGAGGATCGTGCCCTTCCCCACCGCGTCGGGGCCGTCGATCATGTAGAGCTGCTTCATGCGCGGGCTCAAAGCAGAATCCGTGCACGCGCGCAGTCCTCGTCGGTGAGTCCGACCGCGAGGTCCGTCCGCACGAACCGTTCACCCGGCACCCCCACGAGCGGGAGGTCGTCGATCACACACCAGCGCTCGACCTCGGGGTGCGCGTCGAGCCACGCGCGAATCTCAAACCACCGCCCTTTCTCAACGCGCTGATCGTCGTCGAGCGAGACCGGGTTGTCGTCGGGGGTTCCAAGTTTTCTCCAAGTGCTCCGTACCTTCGATTATCAGAGGGGGCGATGGGTCGCACAAGGAATATCGTCCGCGTGCGGGAGGGCCGCGTCGAGAGACGCCTCCATCACGGCGACGCCTCGGGCTTCGAGCGTTCGGCCTGAACCTCCGCCCATCGACGACGCGCGCGCCGCAGGGCCTCGTCGCTGTAGCGGCGCATCCCGCGGTCGAGGAACATCACCGTGAGGAACACCCACGCGCCCATCGCGAATCCCGTGACGTACGCGCCCATGCGTTGGGTTCCCACGGCATCGGCCACCGCGATGAAGCCTGCGCACGCCGAACCGAAGAGGACGAGTTCGTGCTTGAGCGCGCGCCACATCGAAGGCCGCGCGGTGGCGAGGAGGGCGCCTTCTTCGGCGGTGAGATTGCCCTCCGCGACCTCATCCAGCACCCGCACTGTGCTCGGCGTGAAGAAGTCGCCCACGTCGAGCTTCTTCTTGTCCTCGGGCGTGAGCGCGTGCGTCCACGTCTCGATCGCCGCGCCGGGCTTGCTGGTCTGGACGAAGCCCTCCCCGGGCGACTCGTCCGTGCGCTGCGCGCGGCCCGCGTCGGTGATCGCGTAGCAGCGGAGCGGGAGGTCGCGCCCCTCGACCGGGAGGGCCTCGGACGTGACGAGGCCGCGGTCTTCGAGCACCTGAAGGTGCACGTAGACGGTGCCGCGCTGGAGCGCCCCGTCGGCGCGTTCGACGAGCTCACGGCCGGTCTTCGGCCCGGTCGCGAGGAGGTGCAGGATGGTGCGGTGAGCGTCGTTCATGGCGACGGCGGGATCGCAAGGCCCACGCCACCGGGCGTGCACCCGGCGTTGAGGCGCTCGATCGCGGCGCGCTCGTCGCGCGCGAGCGCGGGGAGACGCTGGCAGACGAGGACGAGGACGGCCTGGGTGAGCACGCGCACCGAGGCCCGCGCGCCCGTCCCGCCCCCCGCGTAGCGCCGCACGGTCGACTCGCTCTCGCCCGCGAAGGCCGCGACCTCCGCGAGGTCGAGCTCGACCAGAAGCGCCACGAGGAGCCGTTGCGCGTCGGCGGTGAGGGCCTGGGAAGGCTTGGGGCGGCGGGCCATCACCCGTCGCGGGCGCGTCAACGCGGCGCGCGGTTGGCGCTCAGTCGTCCTCTTGCATCGCGGCGTCGATCGCCAGCGACTCGAAGAACTCCGCGATCACCCCGAGGAGTTCGGCCTGCGTGTCGCACACCGCGTACTCCCCCTCGTGGAAGTCCTCCCAGGTGTAGAGGTCCCCTTCGGTGCCGTCGATGTAGCGCACGCGGAGGTGGTAGGCCGTGAAGCGGTGCTCGGGTGCGAGGCCGCGCTAGCGAAGAAGGAGCCTGCGCTCCTGCCCGTCCCTCGTGCGCACCAACACGACCGCCCCTTCTTCCCTTTGGAGCGTGACGAGCGTGTCGTAGACCGAGAGCGCGCGACGAATCACCTCCGTGACCGTGTCCGCTTCGGTCTGCGCACGCAACGCGTCGAGTCGCCCCCGCATTCGTTCGGGGAGCTTGAGGTTCAGGCGTGCGGTCGCTCTCGTCTGCGCGGGTCTCGTCATGCCCCGAGGACCTTGCGAGACACTTGCCACCCTACCACGCGAGGCCGCTCCCGAGGAAGCTCGTGAGCCGCTGCGCGTCGGTCATCACGGCCGCGAGCTCCGCCTCGCGTTGCGCGAGCACGTTCCGCAGGGTGGGCTTCTCCGCCCACGTGCGATCCACGTCGAGGAGCGTCTCGCGGAGGAGATCGACCTCCACCGCGCGCAGCGCCCCTTCGCCCACGGGCAGGGCCGCGAGCCCGAGGAGGCGGTTGCGCACGGCGTCGAGGACCCCGCCCGCGCTGTTGCCGAGCGTGAGCGCGCTGCGGATCTCGGGCACGGCGCGCTTCAGGTGCACGAAGGGGAGCACCAACAAACTCTCATCCTGCGCGTCCGTCCCGCCCTCAGTCGTGAAGTCGAGGTCGTCGTAGACCTCGCTGTAGGACCCGAGGCGCAGGATCACCTTGCGGTGCGTGGCGTCGCCGTCACTCGCGGCGGCGACCTCGACGCTCACGCGCCCGCCCGCGATGCCGAGTTCGCGCGCTTCGATGCGCGCGACGGGCGCGCCGTCGCCGTCGAGGATCGTGTCCCAGGCCCGCGCGGGCGAAGGGTCCGTGAAGGGGTCGGGGAAGGGCACGGTGTGCTCGCCGAGGACGATGGGTCCGCGGGTCGTCTCGGCGATGCGCGGCGTGAGGGTCGTGCCGTAGCTCGCTTGCCACGTGTACTGCGCGGCTTCGAGGTAGCGACAGAGGTTGGTGGCGCGCGTCCAGACCGGGCCCATCGCCGTCGTCCACGTGGTGAGCGCGGCGCTGTAGGTCGCGTCGTCGGCGTCGACCGTGGTGCGCAGGCGGGCGTTGTCGGCGTCGTAGGCCGCGCCCGTGGCGTTCAGGCGCGCGAGGAGCCCCTGCCCGTAGAGCTTCGCGGGCGCGTCGGCCGCGAGCGAGACGTGCGCGAGGGCCGTCCCGAGCGCGTCGCGCGCCGTCGTCCAGGTGATCACCGCAGGCATCGCTACTCCGTCTCGACCGCGCGCCCGCTGCGCAGGGCCGTGGTGGTGTTCTGCCGATCGACGGCCCGCGCGACCTCGCGGCCGTCGATCTGCACGATGGTGGGCCCCGGGGGCGGCGGCGGGGGCGCGTTCACGACGACCGCGGCGGGGGTCTGCGCGGCGGCCATCACGCCCGTCGTGCGGGCGACGTTCGCGGCCGTCACCGCGCCCGCGCCGGCGGCCTGGGTGTCCACCACGGCGCCCGCCTGCGCGGGGGTCGCGGGGCCTTGGGCGAAGGTCTCCAGGGTGCGCGCCGCGCCCTCCAGGCCCGAGGGCCGCAGCGCCGCCGGGAGCCCGCGGTACATCGACACGATCTCGCGCGCCACGAGGCGCAAGGGGGCGAGGAGGAGGTTCGGGAGCGAGCTGAAGGTCGTGCGAATGCCCGCGACGAGGAGCACGAGCGCGAGGCGCGCCCCCGCGAGGTGCACCCCGAACCGCTGCTCCAAGAACCCCCCGACGGCCCGCAGCGCGCCGAGGATGAGCCCGAACGCGAACCGGGCCACGAAGATGAAGGGGGCGAAGAGGACGCGGGCGAGGGCGGCGAAGACCCCGACGCGCGCGCGGATCCACCCGAAGAGGGCCACGAAGGGGGCCGTGAGGGTGCGGCCGATCGCGAGCGCCGCGCGCCCGAGGGCGCCCCCGATCCACACCGCCGCCCGCGCGAGGGCCCCGACCATCCACGCGAGCGCCATCCCGACGCGCGCCTGCACGACGTACCACGCGAGCACGAGCATCGCGACGGCCACGCGCAGGGGCCAGAGCGCGCGCCAGAGCGACTGCGCGCCCGCGACGACGCGACCCCGGAACCGCTCGAAGGACCCGTCGGTGCGACCGAGGAGCACCGCGAGCTCGATGAAGGGGCCGAAGACGAGGTTCAGGGCGACGCGCAGCGCGCGCCACTTCGGCGACGAGGACGCGAGCTGGTCGGCGTGGCGGTAGGCCCAGAACGAGGCCAGGCCGATCGCCACCACGGCCAGGGCGACGGCCGCCAGGACCGGGTTCAGGAGCACGAAGCGCAAGGTCACGCCCGTGAGGCGCTCCATGCCGATGCGCGTCTGCGCGAGGATGCCGGGGAGGGCGCGCCCCGTCGCGACGAGCTGGCGCCCGAGGGCCTGCGCGAGGGACGCGGCGTTGCCCGCGACGAAGCGGCCCGTCGTGGGGTCGCGCGTCGGCCCGAGGAGCCGGAGGACAGGCAGGGTGAGAACGCCCGCGGCGCGGACGGCGAGCGTTGCGGCCTTCACGAGCGCGAGCATCGTCACGAGGCGCCCGAGGCGCTCCCCGAGGCGGGTCGCTTCGTCGCGGGTCATCGTCATGCCCGCCTGCGTGATCCCGAGCGCGTCGGTCACGGCGCGGATACGCCGCGCGCCGTCGCTGAAGCCCCGGGCGAGGCCCTCGACGAAGCCGCCGACGAGCGCCCGCATGCGGTTGAAGAACCGCGACATCGCGACGACCGTCGGCCAGAGCCCCTTGTCCACGAGGTTCATGCGCAGGCCGCGGGGGATCTGCGCGAGCCCGCGGCCGTTGTCCGAGGACACGAGCGCCGCGACGCCCTCGATCACGAGCGCGAAGCGGCGGAGCGTCTGCGTGACCGAGCGCGTGGCGCCCCCCGCGTCCCGGTTCCAGCGCTCGCGCACGTCGACGAACGCGCCGCCGAGGACGCCCACGAGGATGCGCCCGACGCCGAGCACCGTCGCGACGGTGTACTTCACCGTGCGCGCGATCTCGCTCATGTTGCCCGTGAGCGCGGCCGAGAGCTTGTCGATGAACCAGATGAGGTAGGGTCCGAGCTCGCGGTAGAGCGTCCGGTAGAAGAGGCCCGCGAGGTCCTGAAGGTCCGAGAGCTTCGCGGCCAGGGTCGCCGCGGCGCGGTCGAGGCCGCCCGAGAACCGCGCGCGCATCCCCTCGCGCAGGGCCGTGATCACCCGCTCGGCGGGGATGCCCGACCGGGCGATCTTCTGGAGCTCCTCCCCGGTGAGCCCGAGGCGCTCGCGCAGGATGTCGTACGCGGGCACGCCGCTGCGCACCAGCATGTTCAGGTGCCCGACGGTGGTCTTGCCCGTCGCGCGGATCTGCCCGAACACGCGCGACATGCGCTCGACGCCCTCGAAGCCCGTGTTGGCGGTGAAGGCCGCGTCGCCAAAGTCGGTGAGGAGACCCGTCACGTCCCGGGCCTGGAAGCCGAACGTCTGGAGGAGCCGCGACGCGCTCGCGAGCTGCGCAAACTCGAAGGGCTTCCCGATCGCAAAGCGCTGGAGCTCTTCGAGGTGGGCGCGCGCCGCGTCGGCGCCACCGAGCATCGTCGTGAACGCGAGCTCGAGGTTCTCGATCTCGGAGCCCGACCGGATCGCGTGGCCGATGAGGTCGCGGAGCATCGACCCGGCCGTTCGAACCAGCGACCCGAACGACGGGAGGATCGTGTTCGTGCCCGAGAGCGCGCGGTTCAGGCGCTCGGCGGCGCCCTTCACACCGTCGAGGCCGCGCTGCAGGAGCGTGGGGCCCTGCGCGTTCCCACGGAGCCGCGCCTGGAGCCCCTTCCAGGCCCCTTCGATCTTCGTCGCGGCGGCGGAGAACGCATCTTTGAGCGTCACCCGCAGCCCGATGTCGAGCTCCTCGTCGTCGAACACGGCACCCCTTCGGGGGTGTCACCGTCAGACTTTGGGGGTGGCGCTCTGGTACGCGGCGCGCTCGGCGTCGAGGTCGCGTTTGAGCTGGTCGGCGTAGATCCACCGCAGCGGCGCGGCGAGGTTCATGACGTCGTCGTAGTTCGAGAACACGCGCCCCTTCATCAAGAGGTACGCGTCCCCGTCGAAGTTCATCAGTCCAGCGCGGACACAATGTGTTGGAAAAAAAAGGAGGGGTCATCGTGCAGGCTGAAGAAGAAGGGCTTGGAGCACCCCCTGCACGCGAGCTGCACGCGCGTCTTCGGCCCGCCCATCGGGAACCAGAGCTTCTCGTCGCCCTCGTCCTCGCCCTCCGTCGGCTCCTCACGCTCGATCGTCACGCCGAGCTTGCGCCCGAGGTCGAGGGCCTTCTCGCGCCACGCGGCCTCGTGGTCGGGGGAGAGGAACGTCCTGGGTTCGGTGAGGGCGTGCACCTGCCGCAGGGCGTTGAGCACGTCGCCCGGGAGGTCGAGGAGCGCGCGCGGGCCGACGACCTTGCCGTCGAGCTCCTTCACCAACGCGAGCGGTCGATCGATCGGCCCGAGGTGGCCCTGCGTCACGAACTTCGCGAACTGCTCATCGGTGACCCCGGACTCGACGCCGATCAGGAATCGGTACGCCTTGCCCGCGTGGTCTTGGAGCGTGAGCGTCCACCCATCCGCCAGGATCGCGGGGTCGTAGGCGAGGTCGGCGATCTCGTCGAGGTGCCACGCGCCCTCGTTGTCCTGCCCGCAGTGGGGGCACTGCGGCGTGACGCGGCACTCCGAGCCGTAGGTGATCGTGCGCGCGAGCATGAACGCCCGACGCCGCGAGCCGTCGGGCATCCGGCGCACGAGGTCGCGCAGCCGGTCGTTCGTGTGGCGCTTGCCGTCGAGGGTGAGGATCGACCGCACCAGCGCGTCGGTGATCGCCCCGGGGAGGTCTTCGAACTTCCCGTCGCGGTTCGGGGTGAGGCGCTTCTGCGCGTGGCCGTCGAGAGGGCGGACGACGATCGACCGGCCGCACGGGAGCACGGTGGCCTTCTGGGGGTCGTACGTGGTGGAGGAGTCGCTCATACGCCTCCGCGCGGCGTCAACGTGGCGCCGCGTTGGCGTCAGGCGAGTTCGGCCGTGTCGAGCGAGAACTTCATGTCGGGCGTGAGCGCGTCTTCCTTGCCCGCTTCGAGTTCGAGCTTGCCGAAGTCGGTCGGGAAGCACCCACTGAGCTTCCACGTCTCCTTCTCGGTGCCGTCGAGGTCGTAGATCACGACGGAGAGCTCACGCTTCGCGGCCTCGGGCGTCGCCGAGGTCTTGCCCGTCTGGGGGTTGATGCACTGCCGCCGCCACGCCTGGAGGTACTGGCGCACGGTCCCATCGGCGGCCTCGAACATCGACACTTCGAGCTCTTCGAGCTCGCCCATGCCCGAGGGGAAGTGGGTCGGCATGGCGTTGCCCGCGGACTGCACGCTGGTGCGCTTGATCTTGCCGATGGGGACCGAGACCTTCTTGCACCAGCCGAGGGGCATCCCCTCGCCGAAGAGCTGGAAACGGCCAGAGACGAGCGGGGGACCGGGGGTAGGGTACATGGTGCGACTCCTCACCTGTAGGAGCGCGCGTCACCCGCGGGGGCGGGGGATCAGGCGGTGGCGCCGGGCGGGAGGACGACGATGCCGATCTCCTGCTCCTCGCTCGCGCCCTGCGGCACGACGAACACGTCGATGTGCGTGCGCTTGGCGGCCCGCTCCTCGGGCGGGTTGTTGCTCGATCCGCACTCGACGCGGAAGCGCGGCACGTCCTGGTTGTCGCGCTCGATCGTCCCGCGCTTCTGCGCGAGGCGCTCCATGAACTTCTCGGTGCGGGCCTTCATCCCGCGCCAGAGGATCGTGTCGTTCGGCTCGTGGCGGTCGGGGCGGTTGCCCTCGCGCACCTGTTCGCCGATGAAGTCCACGAGGAGGCAGGCGTTCAGGCGGTCGAGCTGCGAGGGGGTGCGCTGGAGCGTGGCCTGCCCCTCGATCACGAACCCGTCGGAGGGGTCGTTGTAGAAGGGGTTCACGCCCGTGCGCACCATGGCCTCGACGTCGTCGGGCCCCGGGGCGACGCGCAGCTCGCGCACCTCGATCGAGAGCTTCGCCCGCTTCGAGCCCGCCATCGGGAGCCAGGGACCGGACTCCTTCGTCGCGGCGGCGAGCGCGGCGTAGACCTCGCCCTCCGACGGAATCCACAGCTCCTCGCGCGTGCGCGGGTCGATCACCCGGTGCCACCCGGCGTAGAGGGCGCCGTAGGCCGAGTCGATCGCCGTCCCCGAGGCGTAGGGACTCTCGCGGCGGCGGAACGCCTTGGCGTTCGCGACGGTGGTGA
>JACCDG010617117.1_pt1 | contig 11200 bp, 6 predicted proteins | sample 7442471 | NCBI WGS metagenome assembly JACCDG01 (sample SAMN15323444, study PRJNA562643) | freshwater metagenome | isolation source: river surface water | place: USA:Blue River Watershed | collected 2017-08-17
CTGAGCATGATGTGTACGCCGCCTGCGTCATTGACGCGCACTTTGAATTTGAGTGTGAAGTTGAGTGGTGTTGGCAAAGGGTTTTGGAGCCATGCGCCACCAACGCCCATCATGCGTTTAATGCTCAGGATGCTTCCTTCTCCAAAATTTTGCACAAACGTTGAACCAAAGCCTACGAGCATAGGATTTCTTGTGATGGGGCACCGGAAGGTTCCATCCGGAATTTCCCACGGAATCATGCTTTCTATGGCTCGGGTTCCCATGTCTTCAGAAATTGCAGCAATTGCTGTTGAAATACCGCCAATCGCAGCGCCAGCAAGAACGAGATTGCGCGCCACGTTAGACCGTTCTTTTGATGCTTCTCCTGACTTTTTTCCTTTGCCGAGCGCGCCGTTCCACAGTACTTTTTTTGCCATCTGCCCTTTGCTCATGGCAGATCCATCTGGATTGGTAAAACCACCTTGGTCGCGTGCTGCTTTCCAGAAATTCTTTTTTTCTTGTTCTTTATCTAGGGTGATTTTTTTACGATCGGCAAGTTCTTGTTTGCGTAGTTCTAAAGCCTTTTTTTTCTCATCAGGTGTCATTTTTTCAACACCTTCTTCCCAAAAAGCACGGTCCGATTCGCGTTCTTGGATGGTATTGCGGCCGGTCATGCCTTTCCATTGATTTACTTCTCGTGAGAAATCTGATTTTTCATTGAACCATTCATTTTTTGTATTGACTTTATCGCTCCAGAGAGTATTTATGAGGCCGCCCTCTCTTTGTGCGCTTCCAAGTCTTTTTTGATATTCATTTGCTTTATCTCGCTCAGCTTGGCGTTTTTCTGCACTTGCCCTAAGTTTTTTTTTTTCTGCGTCAGTGATTGAGGGGTCTTTTAACTTTTTTTCAAGTTCATCATTTTCTTGATCTCGTTGTTTATCAATAAAATCTGACCATTTTTTTTCTGCAGCTATACGCGCTTTAAGTACATCGCTTTGCCCAACGGCAGGGTCTTGCTCTGGAGCTTCTTCGCCTTTTTCAATTTTTGTGAGACGTTCTTTTTCGTCATCTACTTTTTCAGAAAATTCACTGCTTGGTTTATTGATGCGTTCTTGCATGTTGGTGAGTTTTTGCTGAGGATTTGACTTCATTGCCATAACGCCGATGATACCCATCAACATCGTGGATCCAAAAATATTGGCAAGTTTGACTGCTTTGTTGCCAAGCCCATAGTCGTCTGTACTGCCGCCTGGTTTTATGAGTGGATATGCCGTATCTGCAAAACGCAGAAGAACATCGCTGGACGTGTTGTTTGTAATGAGCTTGAGTACGCCAACACCATGATCGAGCGATGTTTCTGCAACAAAGTCTACCGGATCTGTCCCAGAACTAAGATCTTGCAATGATCCAAGTTTTAAGGGTGCGTCATCAGCGTGTAGTGGGGGTACTACAATTAAAAGGCTTCCAACAAAAAAAAAGAGAAGTTTGTGCATGAGAAACCGTGCTCAAAGAATAGTTTTGATGAGCACAGTTTCTCGAAAAGGGACAAAAACCTGCAAGACTTAGGTGTTTGGGGGGCTAGAGAAGTTGCGAAAATTCTCGTTCTTGCGTCATGGTACAGAATTTTTTAAGGAACGCTGGCCAGGTTGAAACCTGAGCCCACATGCCATTCAGGTACGAGTCATAAAGATCTCTGCAGGGGAAATACATGCCAAAACCGCTGCTGCGCGCAAGACGTTGGCTGGAGGTGTGGACAATCACGGCATCTTCCATCCGGGCAATTCCCTCGTTTAAAAGCACTTTGATCTCTTTAATTTCAGGTGTGTCATTAGCCTCAGAGTACAAACCAGGGGCTTGGTAAAGTGTTGGTGGTTGAGGGTTTGCGCTATTTTGACGCGCAAGGTTGGTCGCGCATAGTTGAGCGTAAAGTTCTTTGTAGAACGAGCGCAAGTCGGTAAAAATAGGGTTGGCAAAATCGAGTGAAGCCTTGCGAGCTTTGATAAGAAGGTATTTAAAGGGTGCGCCAAACGTATCCATGTACAAGCTGAGTTTGTTTGCGATCATGTCGATATTGTTTTTTATCGCAGGCATGTGTGAGAGGGTGAGGCCAGAGAGCATAAAGATATCGGTTTTGTTTTGATAAAATTGGCGGTACGTAGAGACGATAATTTTAGCCAGTTCCACCTCTGTAATGTTGCTGCGGTTTTTAAGCTCTTGCATGATGCCTTTGTAGTTCCAACCCCAGGCAAGTTCAACGTCAGAAGACCCAACCCCAACTTCTGCGTAGGGGTGAAGTAAGAACCAAATATCTGCCATGGACATGTAGCAGGCGTCAAAACCTACAAAAATCTTTTTACCAAACATGTTTTTCATGTTTGCAACGGCTTGGACAAGCTCGGCTGTTGTCATGTAAATGCGGGCTTCTTCATCAAACATGATGCCGCGGTGGAGTGTGTTGCTTACGTGTGTCAGTCCTGGGATGGAGACGCGATGCATGAGGTTTTGTTGGTTTGAGTACGAAACGTAGCGAAGTGGATTTCCCCATGGAATTTCAACACCTCCGTAGCCGTGGTTCCAGCCCCAAAAGGCAAAGCGTTTTGAGGGGTAATTTTGCATGACCCATTTGGCGCCATTGGTTATGCGCTCGAGTGGGTTGGTGATGTTGGTTTCTGTGTTGTTGCGGTATACCTCTGTGAGGCGGTTGCCCTTTAAAAGATAGCGCAAAACGCCTTTTTGCCGGGGTTGTTCCCACTGAATGACTAGATTGACGTAGGGGGATTCGCCCGCGGTTGTCATGGCGGTAAGGTTTTGGACAGAGTAGGGCGAAAGATTATTACGTGCCTGGATGTACAAAAAGATGGTGAGGTCTTTGCCTAATCCTTTGGTTTCTTCACTGACAAGAGCGGTTTCGGTTGTTGATGTTTGCGGAGCTAAAACCTCTGTAGAACATTTAGCTTTGTGTGCTACGCACAAGAAAAAAAAACCAATAAGAAAAAGATGTGTGTATTTCATGCCTAACGTTCCCCACCCCCCAAAAAAAATCCCCACAAGTATGGTACAAGGCGGGGTAGAAGGGGTTCAACGTTTCAGGTGTTTAGTTGTTGGGTTGGGGGTTTGGGCCGTTATGCCGTGGGAGCGCTTAATGATCTGATTGCCATGGTTAGAGAATATTGAGCGCTTTCTAGGTAATATTGGAGTTTGCGGCGCCTTTTTTCCCACGTAGGAAGTGCGTGATCATCAAGTTCGTGTGCTGCTAGGGCACCCTCGAGGTTTTGAATGATATTTGTATAAAAATCGATGGTGAGAAGATAGTGTCTGCTGCGTAATTCTGGGTGTTGCTTAATAAATTCGGTAATTTCTCCAGAACAGCGCCAAGCTCCCATGCGTAATTCTGTTTCTTGGGCGTTAGAAGTTTCTTCAAGCATGAGCGTGGCAAGTGCGGTGGAATGCACTGCATGAAGGTTAGCAAGAAGAGAAAAAAGAGAAGGTTCTTGCACAGATCGTGCAGATAACGGCATGGCGGTAAAGATGAGGCTGAGAAAAAAAGCGGCTTTGCAGAAGGTTTTCATGTGGCCATAAGGGTTTTGTGCGCATAAATGTATCGGAAAAATCTATAAAAAAATTATTCTCCTGCCTAAAAAAAGTAAAAACAGATGTGAATGTGTAAAAAAGTGTGGTTTGAGTAGGAGGTTTTGTAGCGCTTTGGGCGAAATGACTCTGTGGTACGATGTAGAGTATTCTTTTTGGTGTGGCCCCGGGAAAAGCGACGGCTGGATGACGTTGAGCTCAGTAATTCTGAACGAGTGGTTAAAGACTTGCTGGTTGAGAGAAATGAAGAGAATTGCACTCGATTGAGTTCAATAAAATTCACTGTTTTATTTTGTACTTGCGCCAGGTTTGTGGGTGTGTTCTTGATCAGAAAAACAGCTCTTGTAAAAATTTAGGTAGGTTTTGAGAATTGCTTCTTCTGGTGTTTTATAGAGACTTTCATCTCTTTTTTTACTGAAAAAATATCCCTTTATTTCTCTTCTGAAGGTATCGCTGTGCGCTATGGTTTCTGAAATTGCTCGAGCTAGTCCGTAAAGTGTATCTTTTGGTTGATGAAACCAGGTCTTTTTTATTTTATAGAGAGTGTAATACAGGCCATTGGGATAAAAAAGAGTCCAACATGGACTTCTGTCTTCCATTACGCTGGAAACTCGTGTTGTTTTTTCTCGAGGAATGAATGTGTACTTTACAAGGACGAGGGGGATGAGTTTTGCAGAAAACACCTGTTGGTTTGTCACTAAGAACTCAAGGGCTTCTTCAAGGCGTTTCTCTTCAGAATGTGGGTAGTATCGAAGAGTTGGTATAGTCGGTTTTATGTGTGCGGGAGATGTTGTCTTTGATCTATCAATGATGATTTCAAAACAACCTATTGCAACAAGCCAGTCGACATCTTTTTTTGCCAATATCTTTTTTGGATATGGCGATGTCCAATCTTTTAAAAATATAATTCGTGCGTTTCCTTTTTCAAATGAACACTCAAGAGAACCATCATCCCTGATGATATTTCTCTCTATTTTTTTATTGAGAAAGTCGCGTCGATTGTTTCTTGCTGACTCAGTATCAAGGGGAACTCCTTCATAATCAATTGGTCGTCCTGAATCAAAGTATGCATGAAGTGGGTTTGAGGTAAAATGCCATTCTATTTTATAAATTTTATAGATCATTTTATGCAGTGATGCTGCAGATATTTCGGGCATTATTTCTTCTGGTGCACAAGGGGCTGATTCACCCGTATCCTCTCTACGCTGGTGTGTGTGGTGAGCTGTTGGCTGTTCTTCGGTGTCCGTTTGTATGGAAAACTCTCTTTTTTCTGGTGCGAGTTTGACTTGAACTTCAACGTCCTTTGTGGCGATCAATTCTGTTTGAGCTCCTTCGTCTGCAAACTCGGAGCAATCGGTTTGCATGCCTAACTCTGAGTACTCTGCATGTTCCGTTTGTGTTTCAGCGTTGCATCGCGCAGGGGTTGGTTTAATTGTTGGAGCGGGAATAGGTTCTTTTTTGAGTGGGGGCAGGAGCGATTGGATGCTCTTGCGCGTAAGCCAGGCAAAGCATGCTGTAAGGGTATAAAGGGCCTTGCGCCAATGTTTGCTTGCCCAAGGGTCATCAATCATGATTGCAGAAATGAGATTAACCACTTCTGTTGGTGGTTCTTTGCGATAGCCACTCAAAATTACTTCACCAATAAATCCGCCATCTTCGGTTGATTCAAGGGTTATGTTTGCGTGAATGTTTTTTGACGTTTCTTTCATTTTAAAAAGACAGGTGGATGAAGTTGTTATTGGTGTTTTGATTTCTGATAAGGCGATGATTTTTTCGGCAATACATGTTGAGATCTGCCATATTTCAACATTTGTTGTTGCTTTCAGAGCGCTGTGGGAAGAGTTGTCAGAAAATGTTGCAAGGCTCTGAGCTGCTTCATTGCTTATAAAATTAAAGACTTTTTTTGCGGATAGCGCATGTGTGCGAAAATCTACGTGTTCGTACCATACGGTTAGTTTGTGAAGCGTTCCTAGGGCTGGTCGCCAGCGTGTTTTTGAAAACAAGAGCTTCTTACTTTCGGTCATAACCGTAAAGCTCGTGCAGAAGATAAAAAACAGTAAAAGGCGTTTCATGTACAAACAAATTTGAAGTTGTGGCACAGGGCGTATTCCCGCAGATTGCCTTGCTGGTGATCAAGAAAATACGTAAAAGAGAGAGGGCGGCGGCTTTTTGTGGTAGTCTTGAATCATGTTTAAGGCAAAGATCAGCGACATAAAGGTGTGGTATGCGACAAATCTGTGTAGACGAGCAGTTTTTTCCTAAAATTCGCGAAAAGGGCGGTATTTACGTTGATAAAACGGAGGCGATATACAATTGCTTTAAGGATGGCACGTATTTTTTTATTTCCAGGCCACGACGTTTTGGTAAATCAATGCTGTGCTCAACGATAGCAGCACTTTTTGCTGGAAAGAGAGAGCTTTTTAAAGGGCTTTGGATAGAGCAAAGTGCATGGAAATGGGATACACACCCCGTCATTCATTTAGACATGACGGCAGCCTCGTCGCCAGAAGGCAACATGCAGCGTGTGGTTGAGGGCCTGTTTGTAATGTTTTCTGGAATAGTAAAAGACTATGGTATTGATCCAATTACGCAGACAGCTCCTGCAAATTATTTGGGCGTGCTTATCAAGGCTCTGTACGAGAAAACAGGGAAGCAGGTTGTTGTAATCGTTGATGAGTACGACAAACCTCTTCTTGATGTTATTCATCACAAAGATCGATATCCGGCCGCACATGATTTTCTTAGAGATTTGTACTCGCAACTTAAAAAAAATTCAGAATATTTGCGATTTGTGTTGCTGACTGGGGTTTTTAAGTTTGGTAAAACATCTGTTTTTTCTGGGCTTAACAATCTTACAGATTTGACGTTTGATCCTGGTGCAGCGCAGCTTCTTGGGTACACAGAGCAAGAAATTATCGATAATTTCCCTGAACACTTGGACGCGCTGGCCAAGGCGCATGGAAAAACAGTTTCCGATATGATTGAAGTTCTGAGAGAAAAATATAATGGCTATGCCTTTGGGGTAGACAAGAAAGAGAGCGTAGTAGTTGGCTCTGTTTACAATCCGTTTGCCATTAACCATGTACTCCATGCGCAGCAGCTGATTGACCGGTGGTTTGTTTCGGCAACGCCAACATTTCTTATTCAAAAACTCAAAGAACATGCATTTGCGGGGATTGATCCATCTGAATTAACCGTAAGCTTTGGCGTGCTTGATGGTTCTTCTGGCCCAGACAACATCGAATCGTTGTTTTTGTTGTACTACGCAGGCTACGTGACCTTAAGGGCGTACAACAATCGTTACGGGTCTGTGACACTTGATTTTCCAAATGCTGAAGTTTCACGGGCTTTGGCAGATTGTCTTCTCCCCGCTATTTCTGGTAGGCCGCTCACATCATTTGGCGTGATCACAAGAAAAATTACTGACATGTTTTATGATGAAGATCTTGCGGGGCTTAAAGATGCCATTAATGCAGCTTTGGCGATGATGCCGTACGGGTTATTTGGCACGCAAGAAAGTTACTATCAAACGGTTATTTACCTTCTTTTTAACGCAAGTGCGGTTGTGACCATTGCAGAGGACATGTCAAGCTGTGGCCGTGCAGATATTACGGTGCTTTTGTCGCATGTAATTTATATTTTTGAGCTCAAAATGAATCAGCCGGCAGCTGTTGCCTTGGAACAAATCAAACAGCGTGGCTACGCAAAAAAATACAAGCATCTTGGGCGCAAAATCTACCTTGTTGGCGTTGAGCTCTCGTCAGGCGATCGCGTTGTAAAGGACATTGTTGTAGAAGCGTTGATGTAGACAGCGCCAAGAGAGCGTCTTGTCCGCCGTAGTCAAGGACCTTCGTTAATACCCTGGCAAAGACGTAGGCTGGAAGCTCAGTAATTCTGAACGAGTGGTTAAAGACCTTTTGGTTGAGAGGTTTGCGTAAGCAGTTTCGCGTAAAGAACTTAAACAAAAAGAGGGCTGATTTAAACCCCAGCCCTCTTTTTGTTTGTAAACATCAGAATGTTTTTATGCCTTAATCCATTTTTTATGAGCGGCCTGAGCTCCAACGTACCCGGTGAAGGCTGTTGCAGCGCCAAGTCCTGTTGCAAACATGGTTTTTTCTTTACCAAAGGTTTTAAGGCGTGAACCAAAGCCTGGGGCTTTTTTACCACGTTTTGCAGGAACAAACACGCGTCCAAATGCTTTGAGCGAGTTGACGTAGCGTTGGACAGAAAGGATTGCCGCAAGGGCTTCTTTTGCTTTTTGTCCGGTTGTGCGTTTGTCTTCGTCTGCTGGAAGCTCTCCCGCATACCCTTCAAGGATATTTTGGAGAATCAACGCCGCACCAATGATTGCAGCATCAACTTTGGCAACCTGTGCAACGGTCCAGCTGTTATTCATGGTGCTTGAATGTTTGCCGTATTTTGCTGCTTGAGCGTCAAGTTCGTCTGCTGCTTCTTGGACCAATTTTGCAAGATCCGCGTACGCAGCATCATCAAGCGAGGTTGCTTGTTTTGCTTTTTTGCGTGCTTTGTCAAAGCGCTCCAGACGGTCTTTTGTTGCTTTAATTTTTGCTTTAAGATCTGCAATTTCTTTTTCAAGCATGTTGGCAACCGTACGTTTTGCTTCTAATTCCCGAAGTTCATTCCATAGGCCATATTTTTCTAGATTGCCGAATCGATCAATTTTTCCGTTGAGTTTTTCGACGAGCTTTCTTTTTTCTCCTTTTGCAACTGCACGCAATTGGTTTCTCTCTGATGCGGTTGTTGCTTGAGCAATTTCTCTGTAGCGAGCTGCACGGACCTTGAGAGCCATTGCTTTGTTTGCCCAGAGTTCGGCTTCTGCCGCAACAACTTGAGCAGGTGTTTTTGGCGTAGCGTCAGCGATCATTTTTTCAAGGCGAGCTTTACCTTTGAGAAGAGCATCGCGGTCCTTTTTCCATGTCTTGAATTCTTCAGATGTTTCGTTGGCAGGTTTTGCTTTTTCGAGTTCTGCAAGATGGAAGATCATGCGTCCTAATGCGAATTTTGCTTTTAGGGTTTCTTTGCGCTTGTCTTCTTTTTCTGCTTTTGCCAATTCTTTTTCGCGTTTTGCTTTTTCTCGACCTGCTTTACCGCGAGCGAGTCTTGCAAGTAATGTTGCAGCCGCATGACGGTCAAGCTTTTTGCCAGCATTTTTATCTTCTTTTCCATCGATGGCTGGGTACACAACGTCGTACCATGCATCACGCAGGGCTACAAGGTCGTTGTGCTGTTTTTCAAGCTTTGCGCGTTCTTCTGCAGGAATTTCTGGTGCTTTATGGGCGTCTGATGCCTGTTTTGCATTAAACGCCTTCATGTCTGCGTCGGAGATGAGCTGTCTTTCCAAGACTTTGATGTTCCATTAAAGTTTGCTCAAAAGACCGCGTTTTTCGAATCTTCGCGGTTCTAGGTGGCCAAACCCAGCATAAACCATACCTCCATGTTCAAAAGGACCGCCTGCAACATACACTTCATCACGGTCGCCCAAGGTTTCATCATCATGCTCACCAGTCACAAGCGTGCTTTTAAGTGCAGATTTTCCGGTTCCAAACTTAGGTGTTTTTGCGTACTCATCTTTCATAAATGCATCAAATGCTTTGCGAACATCTGCAAAAACGTCAGCCTCTGGAGCTGCATTTTCGCCATCTTCTTTCGCTTCAAGCGCAGCAAGTGCTTCGGTAAGTTGAGCTCCAAGTTCATCAAGTTTTTGTTCAGCAGCTCTAAGTGCGACTCGTTTTGCATCATATTTTGGATTTACAACATCATCAAAGGTAGAGCCTTGTGCAATGTCATCTGCCGTAGGCATGTCAGAACCGTCAACCCCAGCGTCCAAAAGCATTTTGAGCCCGTATGCGCGTTCATTTTTGAGCAACAGATCGCGAGAATCTTCTTCTTCCTCTCTTGCTTTTTCTACAACGGTGTCTGGGTTAATGCCGCGACGCTTGAGTTCTTTTACCAGAGCCAGGCGCTGTTTGAGTTGAGCTTTGATTTTTTCTAGCGGAAGGGCTTCAGCCTCTTCAATCACTGCTCTGTCAAAACCAGCGGCTTCAACTTCTTTGAGCGCTTCTTCTCTTTGGGCTGCTTGTAATTCGGCAATTTTAGCATGGAAGTTTGCATGCGTGATCTCTTGCGTTGGCGTTATGCCAAGGAGCGCAAGGTAGTTAATATCATGAGCAGACAAGGATTCATGAACGTCAGCAGCATTGAATCCCGCCTGTTTGATAGCCTCTTTTCTCTTGCGGTTTCTTTCTTTTTGTTGAGCTTTGTGTTGTTCTTTAAACGCAGCAAGCGAGCCTTCAAAATTGTGTGGATCAACAGAATAGAGGTCCATATCACTTAAGCCAGCGTCTTTGCACGCTCTGATCATCTCAGCTGTTAAGAAGTCAGGGACATGGGTATCTGTATAGTCACATTCTGTAATCGCGGCTGCGCGAGCAGCTTCTTTTACATCTCTGTCTTGTTGAATTAACAGCTGAGCATCGTGGTAGCTCATGGATTTCAATTGCTCTGCAGATGGTCTTAACGCTGCCTCGACAAGGACAAGTTGCTCAAGGGTGGATGTATCAAGGGCTAGACTAATTTGATCTGCCATTACACCTAATTGTTCAGCATAGGTGCGTCTTTTGCGTGCATTTTTGGCTGTATCGATGACAAAATCTAGGTCATAATCGTAACCGTTCATGTTATCGCTTACTTTTGATTGATTGATCTGCTCTTCGTAAAGTTCTTTTAACTGACGGGTGGTCCATGTTGCGTTAACGTTGCCGTCTGCATACCCAAGACCAGCGTCAATCAGAGCCTGTTTTGCTGCTTGGTAAGCAGCGAGTGATTGAGCTGCAACGGCCTCAAAAGTGTCGACGGTGAAGGTTGACATGTTAAGCATATCATCGAACATGTGGCAAGCTTTGCCATGTGTAATTTGTTCTGCCTTTAACCATTTTGGAAGGCCTGAGTATTCAGTAAAGCCATTTGCCTGGAGCGCCGCTTTGTGATCACGAATGTGCGTCACAAGTTCTGTTACTGTGAGACCTTTCAAGGTTCTTGGGATATGAAAAAAACCAAGGCTTCTAAAGAAATCCTTGAAATCAATCAAATCTTGTTGTACAAGACCATTGTCTGCGGGCGTCAGGTGAATGCCTGCGGCTTCAAAGCCGTATTCTGTGGCGAATGCTAAAAGTTCTGGCTTGACTGCTGGAGGTTGTGGTGGCGTGACGGGCACGCGAGGTGACGCCAAAGCGTCAGCGGCGCGTTTGGCAGCGATGGCAGTACTGAGTTCATAGTTTTCTAGTGTGCGCCTTTCTGTAGCAAGTAGCAGGCCTAGATTTTTTGCCTCTGCAGATAAACGCTCCCACTCCATCGCCTCGGTGGAGTAGTCTTCTTCGATTTCTGCGTCCCCAGAGTCTATAAACGACGTTCCGTTATACGTTAATACTTTTTGGTTTATACGGATTATTGCCTTTGAAGGAGGTAACGATTTGCTCACCATTGGTGTATGCTTTTTTATCGTCAAAGCCATTGAGCCCAGCATGTTGACCTTTTGGGGTTATGCGTACAGCCCCTACGGTTCCATTTCCGCAGAGCCCTGCCATAAGCAGGATTGCTAAGAATTTATTCACAC
>JACCDG011921964.1_pt1 | contig 11200 bp, 14 predicted proteins | sample 7442471 | NCBI WGS metagenome assembly JACCDG01 (sample SAMN15323444, study PRJNA562643) | freshwater metagenome | isolation source: river surface water | place: USA:Blue River Watershed | collected 2017-08-17
CTGGGCATTTTGTCATCTCACCATCGAGTGTCGTAGCGGCTACCTTGACGCGCACATTTTTGGTCACCTCTCCGTCGTTCGCTTTAGTTTCTTCATCGCGATCTGTCGCGACCACAAGAACGCAGCCAGAGAGAGCGATCGAAAGCATGCCAATGGCGAAAATGCGGAGCGTTGTCATCTAAGGAGTTCCTTGATTAAAGTGAAGAAAACGAGTGATATAGTTACCTACAACACCAATACATACAACTGAAAAAAACCAGAAAGCTTACTTATCTCACCCAGATTATTGCGTAACCGCAATATTTCGATATACTTACCGCATGGTGAGCAATCGAATCGCCCTCTATCGAGTTGAACAAGGTCTCAGTCGTAAAGACTTAGCGGCTGCTGTGAGGGTCAACCCGCAGACGATTGGGTTTCTCGAGAGGGGGTCCTACACCCCGAGTGTCGAGTTAGCACTCAAGCTCGCCTCTACCTTCAACGTCTCCGTGGAGGCGTTGTTTTCGCTTAAACCCTTTCCGGCGCTCTCCACGCAACTAAAGAGCGTTGAACAATCCCCTTTGGAGTATCCGAATGTCGACCCAAAACCCGTCGTCCGCTGATCGATCCAAGTACATCTTGCTTAGTCCGCTCGCAGCGAAACTCCTGTCTGCAGTCGCGGTTGGAAGTCTTTACCTGTGGTTTATCCTGAAGTTCTTCCTAACAGGAGAGCCAACAACGCTCTCAGTGATCGTTGGTTTAGTGGGGTTAATCGGGATCATCTGCTCGATCGTTGTATTCCTATGTACCTACAGCTTTGTGGCGAATGCACCAAAGAAAGATCTCGATGAGCGTGAACTACAGGACCGAAACTCAGCATACATGTCCGCCTATCTCTACGCGGTCACCATTTTGCTGATCGGATATATCGGGACCGACTTAATCGGCAAGGTCTACTCGGGTTTCCAAGTAACACCAGAAGTCGTACGAAATTTTCTCAATGTAGCGTTCTTCACTTGCCTGATCATGCCCGCAACCATCCTTGCGTGGCGAGATCACGATGGGGAATGACGTTTGAGCTCCCCTGGCACGTGGGCCGTAGTATTTCCAGTACTTGAGTTTCTGAGGTGCCGGGAGAAGGACAATGTCTTAGAGCCGCAGTGAAACTACCGAACGGGTACCAGACCGCTCTGGTTGGTAAGCTTGGTTCGGTGAGGTTTGGTTGGTAAGGTTTGGCGGCTCCCGTACAGCGCAGAAAATCGTGCACTTTCATAAACGGAGCACGTCAGCGCGCTTACACACTTTCTTGCACACCGGGCGCAGCGGCGCAAAAATCTGCAGAAAAATAGCTATTTTATTTGGTTAAGACTTCATCGCTGGTCGTCGAGTCGATCTTGATGCGTGCGATTTCGACTTCGGTCTCCTGGCGGTTGGGGAGGTACTCGCCACCCATGAAGGACGGGTGTATCAAGCCGAGCGCACGACGATCTTGCTCATGCAAGACGGGGGTCGAGTAATATTCATCGAGTACGGAGACCCGATTGGTATCGTAGGCTTCACGGATGGCATTGCGGCGACGTTCGCCTTTGATGGGCGCCGATCGCGTGCGTCTCGTGGGTGATGGGCCAGAAATAACTCGCCGGTCGGTATGACAGATCGAGCGCCTCTTTTGATTCAGACATGGTCTTCTCCTCTTTAGCGGGTTTGGGCGAACTGCCCGTCGGCCGCGTTTGCAGCAACGGAGTGTCACCTCGCCACAATCTAGGAGATCCCATATCATCCAAGCAGATCTAAAACTCTTCGGTGTAAACTGAATGCTCGTCAGATATCTCCCTAGCCACCATGGATTCGCAACTTTTCTACGGCTTCGAAAGCCTGCCGCAGGCCTTTGCAGCGGTTGCTACCGGGTCCAGTCGGGCCCTCGTGACGATGGCTATTCGGCCCGACTCGTCTGGTGAAGTGCTAAGAGGCCTGATCGAGCTCGGTCAGGCACAGGGTTATTCGCCCGAGCTTATTCACGCCGACGAAATAGATCGATTTTTCGCCACGTCAGCTCCTGTTTCTCGGTCCAGCACGATAGGTATGCCCAGCATCCTGGGGCGTCGCAGTCTGCTCCTGATAGACGGGGTGAGTTCATGCGCGGAGGAAACGCGAGATAAAGTTTTCCGGTTCCTGTTCCGCGGTGATTCCTTAAATTACGTGACCGTTATCACTCTGAGTCATCAAGCCGCCATACCCAGTCTGGATTCGCTCAAGGCGGACTTTCCGCTGAGTAGTTTCTGGTTTTCGCGGCGCATAGACTGATTTTTGATGGGGCGTCTTAATCTGTGAAGCCCGAAATCGAGATCACCGCCTTCCCGCAACTGCTCGACATCCTGCGAGCAGCGCCGGCTATCGTGCCGCTACAGATCAGCGTGGCAGATCAGTCTCAACTGATCGCCGATGCGGAGGGTTTTGGCATATCACTTGTTGCCATCGATGTATCTCATATCGACTCCGATAATGATTTTCTGGTTACGATCAATTCTTCGCTACGCGAGCTGCGTCTGTCTGATTTGCTCTGCAACGTCGGTGACAAACGGCTCACACACGTATTCCTCGTGTCCTCGTTACATGCGGTTGATGAATCCTTGGGCGCTCAGATTATTTCGGTGGCTCAAGCGTTTTCGAGCACATCGATCCGCTTTTGCGTGCTATTGCCTGAGAATTGGATAGGTTCAGAACTCGGGGTGGTTCGACAGCTCTTAGATAAAGCCGCTTCGGTACTCTACTGCCGCTTGCGCGAAGAGTCGATATCAGTCCAGCCTTCACGAGAAGCTCTTTTACTGAGTCGGGTTGCTGAGCTAGAGCGATCATTGCAGCGTCTTGATGAAAGGTCGAGGGTGCTCGAATCACGAGGTAAAAAATTGCGTGAATCGCTCGATAGTATTGATGTTGCTGGTTTCATCGATTCGATCAGGCCCGCGGACGGCCTTCATGAGGCAGTAAAGTCGCGTATCGATCGAGTGGCTCAAAACTCAACGGTGATCTCCGGTCGCTTGGCTGATTACGAATGAAAAGTTCGTCCGTAACCAAAGCGGTCCCAACCATCATGCGCTGGGTTATGCTGGGGGTTGCTTTAGTAGTATCGAGCGGCGGCGAGACGTCGATAGCGAACGATTTGGTACGGCGTCTCTCGGCGATCAAGGCTGACGTGTCAGAAGAGGTGTCGCGTCACCCAGCGATCGACAGTAAAGACTTCGCGTTAGAGTGGCGCGACTTTCCGCCGACTTTGCCGAGCTGTTCACGCCTGGTCACAACGGCCCTGGTGTTCTATCCTGCCGATCTTACCGTCCGTCCCTCGCGAGTTACGCTGAAGCTCGAGTGCGCTGGTACGCCGCGCTGGACCCGTCACATTCGAGCACAAATTACCCATCGAACCGAAACCGACGCGCTGAAGGCCGCTGTGCCCAAGGGGGCTCGATTCGACAAGAGCCTCGTTACGGAGCGGCAAAAAGGGGGGGCGCCCGACCTGGCCGCGTTCGAGGGCCGGGTTGCCCGGCGAGACCTGCGGATGGGTAGCGAATTACGCCTAAACGATTGGGAGCCGATAACCGTAATCAGTAAGGGTTCGAGGGTATCTGTCACCTTGTCGGGGCCGGGTTTCCAACTCGAAACCGAGGGCGAGGCGTTGGGCGATGCGGGTCTGAATGATAAAGTTCAGATTAAGTTGTCCAACGGAACTCGTGTGGACGGTATAGTGATCGGTGAAAACCGAGTGGTCGTTGAAAGAATATAGGCTCTACTACAGATTCGGTCGCAACACATGAAGATCACTGACAAGCCAATTCCTCCCGGATTAGGTGTCGCCGCCGGCCAGCGTAAATACGATTCGGCTGTGGCAGAAGCCCCCCAAGCCGGATCACCCAGCGTACAGATCGATATCAAAACCGCCGAGCCCGGTCAGTCGTCTGATATCGATGAAAAGCTCGTTGCCGCCATTCGGCAGCAGTTGCAGAGCGGCGAATTCAAGATCGATTACGATGCGGTCGCCGATTCTTTTCTGCAGAACGCGATGGCATTCTCGGGTCGCGGCTCGACCATTTCGAAATAAGTCGTTTGAGCGCGCCAGCCCCTAACGCCGGCGGTGAGAGCATTCCCGCACTCATCAACGAGTTGTGCGATGCGGTTTTTGCTGTCACGAGCATTTTGCAGGAAGCGCGTATCACGGAACTCGAGTCGGGTGTGCTGCGCGTTGAAGCATTGAACGAGCGTCTGTCAAACTACCCAGGCGGTTCGGACGCCCTCCGAAATCAAATCAATCAATTGGAAGAGCCGACCCGAAACGCTATTCGAGCCAAACTCGAATCTACCCGTCAACAGCATGATTTGAATCAGTCGTTGATCAAGCTCGCTATTCAGCGAAACGTTGCGCTGCAGTCCTATTCGGCGCAAACCAATCTCAGCGCGACTTATTCAAGTGACGGCGGTGTTCCGTTAGCTGGCAGCAACAATCTGCTCGGAAAGGTTTAGTTTCCAACTCCGGCCTTTAAAAAGGCCATCGCTTCCGAGTGCAGCTGACTGATTCGCCCCACACTGAGGCTCATCGCTGCAGCGATCTCGCGGTAACTCATGTCATATTGATAATGCAGAGCCACAACCATCTGTTGCTTCTGCGGTAGGCTGGCCACTCGGACGCTCAAGGCGCGCTTCAAATTGACGAATTCGCCTTGTTCGCTCGTGGTGCTGGTCAGAACATCGGGTGGCGCAACGCTGCTTAAATCATCGAGTGACATGAAGTTTCCGAACAGTTGGAGTTGTTCGTAATATTCCTCAAGACTGATCTGCAGTTCCTCTGCAACTTCACGCGCTTTGGGGTATCGCCCGAGACGCTGTTCCAGCAAACGAATCGCCTGCAGCATCCGGTACTCTTTATCGCGAGCTCCTCGTGGCAAAAAATCCGCTTCGCGACAAGCATCAAAGATGGCGCCCCGCACTCGAAACGAGGCATATGCTTCGAACGACACACCATCTTGAACAGAAAATTTATTCGCGGCATCCAGTAGACCGATCATGCCCTCCTGAATGAGATCATCCAGATTGACGCTCGGTGGGAGCTTCGATTTCACTTGGCGTGCAATACGCAAAACTAGCGGGCGATACTCCTCGACTAACTCTTCGCTCGATTTCTTGTATGCATCGCGATAGCGCACTTCAGCTACTCGCTTTAGCCGATAAAGCGTTCTAAGCCGTCGAGCCGTGTGACCCAATTACCGGCAAGTGGCGCGGAACGAATGTCTCCATCGGCTGACCCGACGAGATAAATCTTCCCACTTAAGTATTTTCTCGCCACCGGTTCAAACTCTGCCCAGGCGCGGTTCACTTCGTCCGCTTCGCCGAGAAAGAAAAAGCCCCAACTCTTCGGCTTGTGCTCGATGTCGTGTCGGATCATCCACAAGATCAGCGAGTTACGATCTTCCGCTGTGACCCCCGAGACGCACATAACGAGGGGCTGCTCGCCATGAATGGCCGCACTCGTCTCTTGTGCCGAGCCGAGCAAATGAAAAACATTCCGAAAGCCTGACAGATCGAGCTTCTCGCTCATTTGGCGCTGCTGTAGCAGCGTGGCGAGCGAAGAATGGCTTGCCGTCTTGCCCGCGAAAACGTATGAGCGATGTTCGCCTAATTCGCTAATGGCGCGCTCTAGCGGAACAAATCCGGCTAGCACCTGCTGAAGTGAATACTTCGCTATGGCGGGTATCGGCCAGTCTTCTCTCTCGGCGAATCCGACCTCATCGATAGCGAGCGAGTTCTCGCCGCTTTCCGAGAGCGCCTTGGTCATGGCGGCACCCGTTGCCAACGCTAACGCTGGCCGTGACAAACATGCCACATGTATGCGTCGGCACTCCGTCGTCGACCCAAATAATTCGCGTAGCCCTTTGGCTTGATCCGGTTTGTCCATGGGTTTTCCTGCGAGCGAACCGTTCAGCGTGCGATCGCCCACGCGCTAAGTTGATCTCTTAACAAGGTGGGTACGTTATCGGACGGCACTTCATTCATCAGCGATGAAGGCTGGGGAGATAACGCTCTAAAGGCGAGATAGGGGATGTCAGCAAGGGTTAGATCTTCGGGCACGTGCTGACCATTTGCGATAAACATCACTGGCAACTTATGACGAATGACGGCATCGACAACCGAGCCAATCTGCGCGGCTTCATCGGTCTTAGTGATGATTACGGAAAACAAAGGAGCGCCGGTTTTCTGTTTAACCGTCAAACCGTGCAGTCGGAAAACCTCTTCCAGCGTCATCAGGTTTGTTGTCGCGCTGACTACCGCAATCATCTTGATGGGCGTGATGCCATCGGTCAGAAGTTGCAACTGCTCCAGCATTTGGATATCGCGTTGGCTGACGCCTGCGGTATCGATAAAGATCAGTTTTTTCTTGCCGATCTCTTTCAGGTGAACTTGCAGGTCTTCCTTGTCTTTGATCGAGTAGACCGGGATGCCAATGATTTTTGCATACGTCTTGATCTGCTCTTGAGCGCCAATGCGGTAGTTGTCCGTCGACAGAATCGCAACCTGGTCGCGGCCATAACGCAGCACGCACCGCGCCACGATCTTGGCGGTTACCGTTGTTTTGCCAACGCCAGTCGGCCCGAGGAATGCATAGACGCCGCCACCATCAAATTCCGCGAATGGATCGACGATCGACATGCGCTCTTCCAGCAGCGGTCGTACTTGCTCTGCAATTGGTACCGGCGAGTTGAGATGGCGTGTACGAAGCTGATCGACAAGCTCGCCGCACAGGGCCGCAGAAAACCCACTGTGCAATAAAAGTCTGAGCGCTTCGCTGACGCTAGCTGACTCCTCTTCGAGCGCATCCCACGCGTTGCGAGACAGCTTGTCTTTAACGAGGCCGCGAACCTCGCGGAGAAATTGCATCATCTCCGCCTGATCCGGATTGACCTGTGCCGCTGGCGGAGGATCGATCGCGGGCTTCTTTGCCGCCGGAGCTTGAGGCTGTTGCTCAACTGGGCGCTTCGTCTCGGCCGAGAGACCTTTTGGCGAGATAGCAACGATCTCGATACCGTTTTCAACTTGTCGCGTTGATAAGACGACAGCGTCGGGTCCGATATCAGTTCTAACTTGTAACAACGCATCGGTTGTCGAGCAACCAATGAAAACCTTGGGGGTCATGTACCTGAGCTCCCTGATGCTTGAGCGCACATGATGTGCTCGAATTTCAATTCAATCCCAGATGGCAACTCCGCCACCGACAACACATGAGTTTGTGGGCGAATTCGCTTAACTAATCTCGCGATGGTCAGTCGTATTCGGGGTGTCGTTACGATGACGGACGGGTAATTGGTCGACTCGACCAAGTCCACATACTTGGCCGTTTCTTGAACCAGTAGTGCCATCAGCGATGGTTCGATCATGCCATCGGGCGCAACGGGCCCCGTGCCTTGAGCTTGTTCGATCAATGACTCGAACTCAGGTTGTAAGCCGATGACGCGAATATCGGCGACACCTTCAAATATCTTCATGAAAATCGTGCGGCGCAATGACACCCTGACCATCGGGAGTAGTTCCAGCGGGTCACTTTGCTTTGGCGCATGTTCGCTCGTGACTTCCAAGATCGTCCGCAGGTCTTTAACCGGAACGCCTTCCTCAAGTAGCAACTGTAGGATGCGTTCAAGCAGGGCGACAGGTACCACTTTAGGAACCACATCTTCGACGAGCTTCGGGAAACTCTTTTTAAAGTTATCGAGTAAGTCTTGGGTTTCTTGTCGGCCGAGCAGCTCGCCCGCATGTCGATTCATGAGCGTTTCGAGATGGGTCGAAATCACGACTGCAGGCTCGATGACGGTACTGCCACTCTGTATTGCGAGATCACGCAGATTCGCATCGATCCAGGTAGCAGGCATGCCAAATGAAGGGTCGCTGACCCGCACGCCCGGTAATGGTGCTGCGCCATCGGGGGATATAGCCAATAACTTATCGGGCAGACACTGCCCGCGACCTACTTCACCGCCATAAATCAAGAAGCGATAGGTTTCTGGCTGGAGTTTCAGATTGTCACGAATGTGAACCGACGGGGATAAGAATCCCATTTCATTGATGAACTTTCGCCGAATCGCTCTGATGCGCTTGATGAGATCGCTCTTCTCGCCTTTATCAACGATCGGGATCAGTCGGTATCCGAGCTCGAGGCGCACCGCTTCGATAACGGGGACATCGGTCCAGCTCAGTTCATCGGCGATATCCGCGCCGGATGCAGCCGCTGCGAGTTGCTCCTGCTTCTTTGTTTTCGAGTGGACCACGTAAGCGAGGCCGCCGAAGAGCGCAGCAAACAACAAAAAAGTTAGCGGTGGAATGCCAGGAACAATTGCAAGCACAGCCAAAATACCGGCGACGACAGCGAGCGAATTACGGTTTGCTACAAGCTGTGTCGACAGCTGGTCTGCGAATACTTCGTCCGTCGATACGCGAGTGACGAGGATACCGGCCGCCGTCGAGATGATCAGCGCAGGAATTTGAGCTACGAGGCCATCGCCAATCGTGAGTCCACCGTAGGTCACGAGCGATTGGTTGAACGAGAGGTCGTGCGCCACGACGCCAACCGTTACCCCCCCGATGATATTGATGATCAGGATCAGGATGCCCGCGACGGCATCGCCACGCACGAACTTCGAGGCACCGTCCATCGAGCCGTAGAAATCCGCTTCCTGTGCCACGGTCGCGCGTCGGATCCGCGCTTCTTCCTGGTTAATGATGCCGGCGTTGAGGTCGGCGTCGATGGCCATCTGTTTGCCGGGCAGGGCGTCCAGGATGAAGCGGGCGGACACCTCGGCGACGCGGGTCGAGCCCTTAGTGATCACCACGAAGTTGATGATTGTGATCACGATGAAGATGATGATACCGACTGCGAAGCTACCCCCGATCAGGAACGCGCCGAAGGCTTCGATGATTTTACCGGCCGCATCAGTACCTGTATGTCCATCCAGCAAGATCACGCGGGTCGATGCCACGTTGAGCGACAGCCGTAGCAATGTTGTTAGCAACAGGATTGTCGGGAACGCAATAAAGTCCTTAAAAGACTTGATGTTAAGGGCGGCGACCAGCACCAGAACCGATACGCCGATGTTCAGCGTGAAGAAGAGGTCGAGTACCAGCGGGGGCAGCGGCAGCAGCATCATCAGCAAAACCGCCAACACCAGTATCGGGATGCCGGTTTGCGGGGAGACCGCCCCCATGGTCTTCAATCGATCGAGGATCGCCGCCATCCAAATTCCCTCCAGCTTTTGTCAGTTTATCAGGGTCGCACCCCGAGCCACCGCCCGCTAAACGCTTTGACCGGGATCGCCGTAAGTCCACTTGAGGGTTGGGGAAGGCCTCCAACCACCAGTTTTTGAGCCTCGGGCTAACCGAGCGGAGTGACAAAAATGTCCGCAGTACTGAATACAAACGTTGCGTCTTTGTGGGCTTCGAAGAACCTGCTGGGTGCACAGACCAAGCTTGCGACCTCGGTAGAGCGTCTTGCTTCCGGGTTGCGCATTAACCGTGCGCGTGATGACGCTGCTGGCCTCGGTGTAGCCAATTCGCTGACCGCCCAGATCAATGGTGCTAATCAAGGCATCCGCAACCTCAACGACGCCGTCTCGAGCATGCAGACGGGTGAAGGTGCGATTGCTGCCGCTCAGGAGATGGGTCAGCGCATTTTGATGTTGGCGACCCAGGGCGCTAATAGCACGCTGAGTTCGGAGCAGCGAACATCGATTGTGGATGAAATGAAGAAATTGCTGATCGCGATCGACGCGATTGGTGACCGCACAAGTTTCTCTTCGAACAAACTTCTTTCGTACGATGCCAGCGCGACACGCAAGGCGACTCTGTACTCGATGCAGATTAGCAACACATCGACGGATCGTGTATCACTCGACTCGGATGCATTCGTTGACGTCGGCGGAACAGTGGCCGTTGCGACATCGGTTGTTACTGCCAATGCGGTAACTCTCTCAGCTTCTGTTGCCCCAAATATTGAGGGTCGCAAAGTTTATACGTATGACGCAACAAACAAATTGGCTTACTCCGGATATGTGGTTGGATCGGTTGCCGCTGACGGAAAATCTGTTAACTTGACTGCGTCCGGTACTGCTGATGCTAGCTACACGGGCGGAGTCGTAATTGCAGCAAATAAAGCCATTGTATTTGGCGATGGAAAGGCGTCGGTCGTACTGCAGAGTGGCATCAGTTCCCTCGGTGCCGCTATAAGTGACGTAAACTTGACGCTCGATCCAAGCGCGGCTCCTGAAACTAATCCACCATTAATTACAGCTGCTTGGCAGTCTGCTCAAAAGTCGGCGGATGCATATGTTCGCTCGTTGACTACCCAGCGCGGACTTATGGGTGCGTACCAGAATCAGATGGAGTACACGCTCTCTAATTTGACCGAGCTCTCTTCAAATTTGTCCTCTGCTCGTAGCCGCGTGATCGACACCGACTACGCAAATGAAACGGCGGCGTTAACCAAGGGCCAGATCCTGCAACAAGCGGCGACAGCGATGTTGGCGCAAGCGAATCAAATGCCGAATGTGATCTTGACGTTGTTGAAGTAATCTCTTCCCTGATAACCTTGGTGACGGCGCCGGATCGTCGCCAAGGTGTTGGAGTTTGATGAAATGGAACCGGTTCCATTAATAGCGGTTTCGCCCGGGAATTACGTTCCCAGGCCGACGCTTACCGAGCCAAAGGGCAATCCTGATGCCATGCAGGTAGCGCAGGCTGCTAAGGTTCCTGCTGAGCCAAGTGAGGTTCAAAAATTCTCGCAAGAGCTGCGCGACACCATGGCGGCGGCAGCGAAGGATATCGAACGATTTGTCTCCTCGATGGAGAGGAGCGTTCGGTTGACAAAAGATGAGTCAACTGGATACATCATTGTCCAATTGGTCGACCCTCAAACTGGCGCGGTAATCCGATCGCTGCCGCCCGATGAGCTGTTGCGTATTGCGCGCAGTTTTGAAGTTTTAGGTAGCACCATGGTTAATCAACGTGCCTAAGACCATCTGACAGATGGCCACCAATAACTCGGTCAATTCCAGTCCAACCGGTTCGCGGCTCGATGTTGCTTCAATCGTCTCGCGGCGCATGGAGATTGAGCGACGGCCCGTCAAGACAATTGAATCAAAGCTGGCAGTTAGCAGCGTTAAGATCAGCTCGCTTGGTCAGTTCGAATCTAAGC
>JACCDG012030836.1_pt1 | contig 11198 bp, 12 predicted proteins | sample 7442471 | NCBI WGS metagenome assembly JACCDG01 (sample SAMN15323444, study PRJNA562643) | freshwater metagenome | isolation source: river surface water | place: USA:Blue River Watershed | collected 2017-08-17
CCGTAGGCCCGCCCTTTTGAGCGTGTATTATACAACTTTAATTTCTTCCTTCTTCTTCAACTTAATCCCATGAGCCTTAATGATCTCCTCGTATTCTTTCTGCTCAAGCGTTTCAGTTTCAATTAATTTCTCTGCAATAGCATCAAGCGCTTTTCGGTATTCGCCGATCACTTTGCGAGCTGAAGCGAATCCTGCCTGCATGATCTTTGAAACTTCCCCGTCTATCTCAGCTGACTTTGCTTGTGAGTAATCTTTGTCTTCCACTCCTCGTCCAAACATTGCTCGTCCGCCATCGGACTCGAGAGCAACAGGACCAATGAGATCTGACATACCCCAGCGAGTAACCATTGCCCGTGCAAGTGATGTCGCAACCTGCAAGTCATTTGAAGGACCAGTAGTGATGTCACCGAAGATTGTTTCTTCTGCAACATATCCACCGAGCGACATTGCGATATCGTCCATGAATTCTTTCTTTGACTGGAGTTTGCGGTCTTCAAGTGGAAGTTTCAAAGTGTAACCACCAGCGCGTCCGCGAGCAACGATTGAAACTTTGTGAACTGGATCAGCGTATGGAAGGACTGAGGCAACAAGTGCATGACCAGCTTCGTGATACGCAGTAATTTTCTTTTCCTGCGGACTCATAAGATGGCTCTTTCGTTCTGGACCCATCATCACTTTTTCAATTGAGCGAACGAGGTCGAACTGACCAATTGTTTTTCGTTCTTCACGTGCAGCGAGAATTGCTCCTTCGTTCATGATTGAGTGGAGATCAGCACCAGAGAATCCCGGAGTTCGTTCTGCGATGACAGTAAGGTTTACGTCTTCAGCCAATGGCTTCTTGCGGGCATGGATCTTAAGGATTTCTTCACGGTCAGATCGATCTGGGAGATCGAGCACAACACGTCTGTCGAAACGTCCTGGTCGGAGCAATGCTGGATCAAGAACGTCGTTTCGGTTTGTAGCTGCAATGACGATTACTTTTTCAGTTGGTTCGAATCCATCCATTTCAACAAGGATCTGGTTCAATGTCTGTTCGCGTTCATCGTTTCCGCCTCCAACACCGGTTCCACGAACTCGTCCAACGGCATCAATTTCATCAATGAAAATAATTGCTGGTGAAGCTTTCTTGGCCATATCGAAAAGGTCTCGCACACGTGATGCACCAACACCGACGAACATTTCTACGAATTCAGAACCTGAGAGGTGGAAGAACGGCACGCCTGCTTCCCCTGCTACTGCGCGGGCGAGCAATGTCTTACCAGTACCTGGAGCACCAGTAAGCAAAACTCCTTTTGGAATTCGTGCACCGATGTCCAAAAACTTTTTAGGATTCTTAAGGAAGTCTACGATTTCAGAAAGTTCTTGCTTCGCTTCTTTTGAACCTGCGATATCGTTGAACGTTACGCGATTGTTTTTATCAGATGGATCAGTAAGCTTTGCTTTTGACTGACCGAAGGTAAATGCCTGTGCGCCTGTTCCCTTCATTTGTCGGAAGAGCATCCAGCCCAAGAAGCCGACTAATATAATTGGAAGAAGGATAGGCAAGAGATTGAAGAGCCAATACATCGCGCCGGACTCGTTTTTGATGATGATATTTGTCGCTGCAATCTTTTCGGTTGTAACACCATAGTTAGTGAGGGATTCGGTAAGACTTGCTTCAGTTTCTTTCTTTGCTGTTGCCAAGCTGCCATCCTGAAGAACGATATCCAAGGTATCGCCAGCAACGGTGACTTCTTTAACCTGACCAGCATTGATCTGGGCAGCAAGCTGTGAAATTGAAATATCTGTAACTTCTTTTTGGACTTGTGAAAAGCCTGAATATGCCGCAACGATAATCATAAGAACGAGAATCGTCCACATGAAATGATTAGAAAATTTAGGGGCGCCTTTCGGCATTTTGGCCTTTTCTTTAAGCTTTTCAAAGCCTTTTGTATCGGGTTTTTTGTCTGACATAGGTCGATTATACACGAATTTCAAGCAAAAATCCCGCCTTCAAAAATCGAGAATATTGCCCAGAAATGATACTATGGTAAGTATGAAAACAATTCTCTTCGATTATTTCAATGTCATCTCTGCCCCTGTCTATGAAAAGGTCATCAAGAAATTCCTCGCAACGGATGAGTATGAACCTTGGATGAAAAAACTTGATGAACTGGATGTCGGAGCCATCACCGAAGACCAGCTCGTACGTGAAATCGCCATCAAAGCAAATGTTTCAGAAGGAACGATATGGTCCGAGGTCGGACAGTCATATGACATCAACCACGAACTAATCGATTACATTCGAGACAATCTCAAAGGAAAATATAAAATCGGCTTGCTAACCAATATCGCCCGAAGCTTGATCGAGAAAATGATCCCAGAAGAATTAAAAATGTTTGATGTACCCATCATTTCTTCTGATCTAAAACTTATCAAGCCCGATCCGAGAATTTTTGAAGCTGCGATTAAACTCTGCGAGTGCGATGCAAGCGAAATTCTTTTTATCGACGACAAAGTAGTGAACATTGAAGCAGCAAAAGCCGCTGGGATGAATGGAATGGTATATACGACGTTTGGAGTTTTTAAGAATGAATTGCAAAAACACCTCTCATAACTGAGAGGTGTTTTTTGTTGTGGAACTGGCGAGAATTGAACTCGCGTGCAAAGAGGAGTACGTTACAAATCTACGTGTGTAGATTGCTTCGTGGGGTTTTAAGCAGAAGCGCTATGAAACAAACAAGATACGCTTTTGCCGATTCTCGATTTGATTCGGGCTGTACGCGAGACGACGCACTTCCCTATCTCTAGATGTATACTATCCGGTTTTCGCCTCTAGTGATGAACGAAGCGGATATCCAGATGTCGCGGTTAAGCGAGGGCTGGAGCAAAATCTCCGAACGCAAAGTAAGGAGACTTTGTAAATGCAGTTTTTGCATTTGAGGTTTGCGCGAATATCACGAGATTCCGCACATACTCGACACGCATGTAACGCACACGACTCCTTGTCGATGCCTGGCAGTCCCAATTATTTTGTTTACAACGAATGTGCATCTCTGCACTCAGGGACGAACAAGTAAGGATTGCTCCCTACCATTCATCCCTGGGTGAAGATATGCTTGTCTTTTCTCTATCGTCTACCCTTCATCAATCGATTCACCTCGCGTCCCGTTTCGCGATCCTTGATGGTTTCGCGCTTATCGAATTTCTTCTTTCCTTTCACAACGGCGATCTTTATCTTGATCTTGGTTCCTTTATTATACAATGAGAGTGGCACTATGGTCAATCCCTTCTCCAAATCAGCTAATTCCTGGATTTCTTTCTTCTTCAGCAGGATTTTGCGATTGCGGAGTGGATCAACAAGTGTTGCCGCATTCATCGGCTGGTATGGCGGAATATCCATTCCCATAATAAAAGCCTCCCCACCGCGAATAATAACGTGAGCGCTCTCAATACGCCCGTGCTTCTGACGGATGCTTTTTACTTCCCAGCCTTCGAGTTCAATCCCCGCTTCATATTCGTCAATGATCTCGTAGTTGAACTTGGCTTTTGTGTTGTCGACATAATTGGCCACGGGATTACTATATCACATTTCTTTTCTTCGGTTTTTATTCTACAATCATCCCATGCAACCAAAACTCACCGTAGCTGGCTATCGAGGAATCTGGGGCGAGAGCCTTACACCCGAGATTGCCAAAGATTTTACCCAAGCATTTGGACAGTTCATCAATAAACGAGGCGGCAAACGAATCCTTATCGGCCGCGATGCTCGCCCATCCGGACAAGAACTTGTAAAAGTAGTTTCTGAAACTCTTTCCTCTATGGGATTTGAAGTGACCATTGGCGGGCTTTTACCTACTCCAACGGTTCTTTTCCTCGTCCGCGAATTAAAGTTCGATGGTGCAATGATCGTCACTGCTTCCCATAACCCACCTGAATACAATGGACTCAAATTGGTAACCTCAAAAGGAATGTTTACTGACGAAGCAGATGTTGCTGAAGTAAAAGAATTTCTCGGAAGCGAGGCAAGAGAAATGGCTGGCGGTAAAATACTTTCAGACGAAACACTTGGCGAAAAGCACGTCGCACACATTTCAGAAAAAATTGATCGCAAATTGATCGCTTCGAAAAAGTTCAAAGTAGTTCTCGACCCTATTAACAGCGCGGGCGCATTCCTCGGGCCGCAGCTTCTTCGAGAACTTGGCTGCGAAGTCATTGTCATCAATGGCGAACCAAATGGCGAATTCGCTCACATGCCAGAACCGCTGCCTGAAAACCTTAAGCAGCTCGGCGAAACGGTACAAGCTGAAGACGCTCACATCGGATTTGCCCAAGACCCAGATGCAGATCGACTTGTTGTCTGTAATGAAAAGGGCGAAGTGGTGTTTGAAGAATACACACTCTCGCTTGCAATCAAAGCAGTCCTCTCAAAGACTCCTGGAGATATCGTCATTAATATGTCCACCTCAAGCACCAATGAAGCATTAGCCAAAGAATATGGTGGCGAAACATTCCGAACCAAAGTCGGCGAAGCCAATGTTGTCGGAGGAATCATCAAGAACAATGCAGTTATCGGCGGCGAAGGCGGTGGCGGAGTGATCTATCCTGCCATCAATACCTGCCGCGACTCCCTTACAGGAATGGTGCTTATCCTTGAACTCTTAGCTCGAGAAGAAAAATCACTATCAGAAGTTATTGAATCCCTTCCCCATTTTGAAATGAGAAAGAATAAATTTAAATTTGATGGCGAGATCAGCGACCTCTTCGAAAAAATGGAAGCAGAATTCCCAGACGCATTGCCAAACTTCCTTGATGGACTTCGCTTGGACTTTATGGATGGAGCATGGCTGCACCTGCGAGCTTCGAATACAGAACCAATTGTGCGATTGATCGGCGAAGCGAAAACTAATGAGCGGATTGAAAACCTCATTGAACGAACAAAAATATTGATCGGATAAATAAAAAACTCCCTATAGGGAGTTTTTTATTTATCCGATCTTCGTCCTCTTAATATGAAACGTCACCGTCGGCATTCCAAAATGCTTCCCAATATCGCTCACCAACTGGCGAACATAAAAACCAGCCGAAACATCAACCTTCCATTTCGTAATCTGAAATTCCTGACTGTCTCTGTCTTTTAAAATCTCCTTCCATCTTGCTTTAATTTCTTCCTGTCTGAAATCACCATTAACCAGATCAATTCTATGAAGAATTACTGTGAGTAATTCAATATCGCTCATCGTTCGCTCACTGATAAATTCAAAACCATTCAGAGAAACTTCATGCTGAACTTCAGGAGTATTCCCTTCTCGTGCATGCGTATGAAGTTGCTTGCCTTCAAATGTCTTGGATGAATATGGCGGATAATTCTGCGTAATAGTTTTCGTATTCTCATTCAAATATTCAGAAACCTCTTCAACATCGAGCATTTTCGAAAAATCAGATTCAGTAACCAATCCCAAAAGATCATACGAATCCGTCGAAACCCCCGAGAGAATTTCAAACTCATATGTTTTTCCAAGTTTCGTATACGCATCCTTATTTTTACATTCCTCGCCAATGAGAATGATCATCTGCCCCTCCACTAAAGGATCCAAGCGCCCAGCATAAGTCATTGGCACATCAGTACCAATAGAATGCTCAATCCGTGTCCGCTCAAGAGCCTCCAAAGGCGTTTCCCCGAGCTTTTTGTAAATAGTGAGGCAGTTTTGCATATTCACCAACTATACCACCATAATCTAGATACGAAAGCCGGAAAGCCCCGCCCCGCTTTTCTTTTCGAGGACCAGTAGCCCTCTTTTAGGCTGCTAAGAGCGGGCGGTTCCGCAGGAAAGAAAAGCGGGGCGGGGCTTGGAGGCTCCCCCTTTACAAATATGGTGTTTTAAGCTAGTATACGTCTACGATATGTCCTCAAAATATTGAGTATTAAGCTCTTTAGAGGGAGGTGCTTATCTTTATTTAAATTGAAAGAAAGAATCAACAACCAAATACGCGCCAAAGAACTTCGCGTTCTCGTTGAAGAAGGAGAAAACCTCGGTGTTCTCCCCTTTAAAGAAGCATTGGAAAAGGCTCAGGAACTCGGATTAGACCTCATTGAGATCTCACCGAATGCCGTGCCTCCAGTTGCCAAAATCATGGATTTCGGCAAATACCAGTACGTCGAGAGCAAGAAGGCCAAAAAGATGAAGGCGAACGCAAAAACGAGCGAGACAAAGTCTATCCAGATCAAAGTTGGTACGGGTGACCACGACCTTGAACTCAAAGCGAAGACCGCATCAAAATGGCTCGGAGAAGGCCACCGTATCAAAGTTGAGCTCTATCTCTCCGGACGAACCAAGTTCATGGACGAGAAATTCTTGAAAGAACGCTTGGATCGAGTGTTAAAACTCATTACCGAGAACTACAAGATTTCAGACCCAGCAAAACGAAGCCCGAAAGGACTTATGCTCACCATTGAACGGGATCTCGCAAAAAAACCACTGTAATTACCATTATTAATTAGAAACGCACATATATGGCAAAAGGAATGAAAACAAAGAAGGCGTTGTCAAAGCGTGTAAAGATCACTAAGAGCGGAAAGCTCTTGGCACGCAAGCCAGGTTTCAACCACTTCAACGCAAAACAGAGTCGAACAAAACAGCTCGCAGGACGAAAATCAAAGGAACTCGTAATGAGCCCAAAGACCCGCAGCTACGTCTTACCATTTAACTAATTAGAGATACGATATGTCACGAGTAAAACGAGGTGTCATCAAGGCTAAGCGCCGACGAAATACACTTGCCCAAGTAAAGGGCTACCGCTTCGGACGAAGCACAAAGGAAGCAATGGCACGAGACGCCATCCGTCACGCAGGTGCGCACGCATTCGCACACAGACGAGACAAGAAAGCAGATAAGCGTGCTCTCTGGAATACAAAGATTTCAGCAAGCGCAATCACTTTCTCACTCTCCTACTCAAAATTGATGGGAGGACTCAAGAAGAAAGGAATTGTCCTCGACCGAAAGATTCTCGCAACACTTGCGGAAAAGAATCCTGAAACATTCGAACGATTGATCGCTCAGGTTAAATAACAAAAAGCACCCACTGGGTGCTTTTTGTTTTATGGTCGAGGGACTTTGATATTTTTTTCAGTTTCAATGATTTCAAGCAGTTTCTGAAGCAATACTTTTGGATCTTCATGGAAGATTATTTTCTGGGTCGGATATTCTCCGCGGGAAACAATTTCTTTGACGAGCGGCGCGATACTTCCCTCTCCTTCGAGAACGCCGACTGGCTTCCCTTCCTGAAATGCCACAGTAAATTCATTCACTGTTCCTACGCGCCCACATCCGACAATAATTGCATCGGCGCTGCGTGAGAAAAGCAGGTCACGGCCTGGTTCTCCGAATCCTGTATAGATTACTGCGTCGGTATACAATAATGGCATTCGATATACCTCGGTATGTTCTTTCTCAGTACTTGCAGGAGAAAGACCTATCACAAAGCCCTTTTCTTCCTTTGCACCCATTGCTGCCCACATCGGAAAGCCAGATGATGCGCCAGTCAACAGCATTGCGCCTTGGCGAGCAATTTCCCGTCCAAGCTCTTTTGCCTGATCAAGCGCATCAATACCGCATGCGCCTGTTTCAGTAGCGCCAGCGACACCAATTTTAAGTTTTAAATAGTTGTGTTTACCTGCCTGCATATAATTAACAATCTAATGTTACGCTTGTTCCTGCATCGGGAGCCACAGCACTGACGCCAAGGAAATCACGGAGTTTCTGTACGAGGAATAATGCCGCTTTCGGTTCACCCATGACTACAAAGACTTTTTTAAGGCTATCTGCGGTATCTCCGACGAAATCAGTAAGGGCATCGGTGTCCTTGTGTCCTGAATATCCACTGATTTTCTCAATTCGTGCATGTACTGGGACATTTTCATGCATAATCATGACCGATGAAGCCCCTTCTTCTATCTTGCGTCCCAATGTCCCCTGAGATTGGTAGCCAATAAGCAAAATTGTATTGTTAGGATCTGGAAGATAGTTCAATTCATGATGGATAATGCGTCCCCCATTGGACATTCCTGACCCAGCAATGACAATCTTCGGGTTTGGTATATGCAATATTTCCTTCGAGTCTTTTGTGTCTTCAGTAATACGGAGTCCTGGGAATGAAAAGATATCGTTGTCTTTCTTAATATCTTCCTGCACCATCGGATTGAAATATTCGTGATACTTCTTGAAAATCGTGGTGAGCTTGATACCAAGTGGTGAATCGAAGTAGACTGGCATCTTTGGAATGCGCTCATTCTCAACCAAGTTATTCATTTCATATAAAAGTTCTTGGCTGCGCTCAAGGGAGAATGTTGGCATGATGAGCACACCTTTTCGCTTGTAGTTATCCTGGATAACTTCCTGCAATCGCTCCTTTCGGATTTCTCGGTCTTCGTGTTTACGATCTCCATACACGCTTTCCATTATCAAATAGTCCACGTCTTCAAGTTTTTCTGTATCGCGAAGAATCGGCGATGGTGAATTTCCCAAGTCACCGGTGAAAACGATCTTCTTTCCATGAAACATGAATTCAACCATCGATGAGCCAAGCACATGGCCTGCATCAAGAAGTCGGAATGTAAAATCCGGAGCAATCTTTACAACTTCGTGGTATTTTCTGTCATCCCACAAGCTCATCGCATGCTTAATATTCTCTTCGGTATAGATTTTATCCAATCCATGGTCTTTGTCTTTGCCGACAATAGCAGCAGTGTCTTCGAGCATTGGATACGTAAGCTCTTTTGTTGGTGGAGTTGAATAAATAACACCTTTAAAACCTTCGTCTATGAGTTTTGGAATGCGACCGATGTGGTCAATATGGCAGTGGGTAATGAAAAGCGCATCGATTTCTGCTGCATTGTATGGAAATGGATCCCAGTTCTGCTTGTCAGCGATACTTTCGCCCTGAATCATGCCGCAATCAACAAGAAGCTTCTTGCCATCGGCTTCGATAAGGAAATTCGCTCCTGTTACTGTGCCCGCACCAGAGCAAAAAGTAATTTTGAATGGATGCGTTGTGTTTGTGTCTGTCATTACTAATAAGTATACAGTATTCAAAGAGAAAATCCCAAGCATGAAATAGAAAAAGCCCTTCACTATTTGTGTGAAGAGCTTCTTATTAGGACTATCTGGCAGATATCACCTTAGCATTTATGCTAAGTGGGTTCCGGATGTGTGAGGCCAAGGCCAAACGCAATCGAGGATCCCTTGATATACTTGTTCTAAGTGATACTCCAAAATAATCCTATAGTCAGTATACGCTCATCACGATTCTTGGCAAGTTTTTTGGAAAGAAATACCATGGTTTTTGAAAATTTCAAATTATATTTTGAAAATATCTTTTAAATTTGAATCTGAGAGCTCGCTCGCATCAAATACAGCATTAGCTTCAGCATTCAGTTTTTCAATATACGCAAAAAATCCTTCTTGGGTGAATGGAACAAGCCCAAGCTGGGCACAAGTAGCATTAATTTCTTCAGTCACTTTCACTGAATCTTCAGCTTTCGTTGCCATTTTCTCTGCTTCAAAGAAATAACTATGTCCAGGAATTTCATGGAGGGCAAATTCAATACCCTTATAGTCGTATGCAGTAATAATTCGTTTGCCTAATATTCCTTTCGTAAGTCCCAATTCTTTTAAAATTTCTACAAGTACGTCAAACTTCCCTTTCTCTCCTTTAAATATAAGCTCCTTGCGGTTATCTGAACCACCCCATGCCCCGATTTTCACCACAATTGCTGGATAATCATTGGTAACACGCACGCGAATGTCTTTATTTCTGCTTCTAATGCCGCCATTAGGCAAGAAAGTTGAATAGTCTATGAAGATTCTTCGTTTTATATCCTTTTCCGTGCCATTTTCCTTAAGAAAAGCTGTCAGCTTTTGATGCTGCTCTGTGGTAAGCGGGCCACGGACTTCGATTTCTATGTTCTGTTCCATATTCCAAGATAATAACACAAAACCCGCTTGCAGGCGGGTTTTGAATTTCTCTCTTTGTATTTTAGATTATTTCTTCTTAGGCTGAGTGAACTTTTCGTACGCAGTTTCGTATTCATGCAATTCTTCAGCTTTGAACCAGTGTTCAATCTCAAGTTTTGCTTCCTCTGCATCTCCTGAAGCGTGCATGAGGTTTGGAATGCCGATTTCATGAGTGTCAGCGTGACCATAGCTCAAGTGTGAGTAGTCACCACGAACAGTTCCAGGAAGAGCGCTCTTTGGCTCAGTTGCGCCAACCATCTTTCGGACGAGAGCAGCTGCTTCTACGCCCTCGAGAACGAAAGCGATGACAGGACCTGCATTCATCATTTCAAGAGTGATATCGAAGACCTTCTGGCCTCGGCGTGAGATCACTTTACCGATGTTTTCATAGTGGTGATGATAGTGCTCAGTCGTTGGTCGGAGCATCTTGTTTCCGACGATCTTGAGGCCTACCTTCTCGAATCGAGCGAGAATTTCCCCCACAAGTCCGCGCTGTACAGCGTCAGGCTTGAAGAGAATGAGTGTGCGTTCTAATTGCATAATTCAGTACTGTTTCTAAACCAATAATACGTTGAATTCTATCAGAAAACGGCGTTTTAGCAATCAGCGCTTGATTTGTTCCTTGAAAGTAAGAACTTTGTATGAATCTTCATCGAAACCCATTTTTTTATATACTGCTCGGCTGGAACCACTTACCCGCTCTTCCCAATTGAATCCAAGTTTATCTGCCATAGCCTGGACAGCATCCCAGCTTTTTCCTTCAATCTCCATATGTGGATTGAGTAGCGGCCATGTATCAATATCAATCTCCACGCTATCTAAAGTATATCGAGTACGCTTGTTTTCAATATATACGCATTCAACAAGTCCGATTGCAGCGAGGATTTTTTCTGTTTCTTCAAAATTGCTTACAACGATTTCCAATTCATTCATTCCTCCACCGGTAAGTTCTGCTGAACTGGCTACACCGAAGCGCTGTTTGTAGGAGAGAGTAACTTTTTCACCTTCATCACGTAAGCGAATCCACGCGCCATCTTTATCTAATCGATTATCTGGATAATCAAAAATCTTCCGGCGGTAATTGTAATCCCCTACTTTAACCGCACCAAACGAAAGAAGCTTTTGTTCGAAAGCTTCTTTGTCGATATTCAAAAATTTTACTTCTATTTCTTCCATTATGAATTTGAATTGTAGTTGTAACGTCCC
>JACCDG010060833.1_pt1 | contig 11195 bp, 12 predicted proteins | sample 7442471 | NCBI WGS metagenome assembly JACCDG01 (sample SAMN15323444, study PRJNA562643) | freshwater metagenome | isolation source: river surface water | place: USA:Blue River Watershed | collected 2017-08-17
AAGGGCGGCGAGAAGTATTTTCTTTCCCAAGGGTATCTCCACAAATACAGACACTCTCTGACGACGTTCACGCGCGATGAGGTAGCCACGTTTCTGCGTGATGTGATAGAAAAGCATAGTGATTACGAGGACAAAAAGACATGGGCGGATATAGACCTTGGTGTTCATACAAAATACTTCAAGGTGGAAGCGCGTATCTTTCCAGACAGACCTTTTATTCCAACGCGGAAAGTGAATGGTATCCGTCTTTACATGAAATATACGCGGCCTATCTAAGAGACAAGCCCTCTTAGCAAATAGACATGTTTCATTTTCTTTCAGAAGATGAAATACGTGATGTGTATAGGAGCCACATTGTGAAACCGCGTTCGTATTTGAATCGGATTCAGACGGCAGAAGATTTTGAATCCTATCCTTTTTTCTCCACCGTGAATCTTAAACGGATTGACGCAGGCCGTCCCTTTTGTATTTTGGATTTCTACACATGGTTGAACGCCTATGAGATTCGGCCACGCGATGTGCTTGTGACGACCATGTCGGACCCTGAGGTTGCTCTCCTGCCACAGTCCGCCTCCTTTACAGAAATTCGCTACGCGGATGGCTATGACCTTCACACGCTCGCCTTAGACAAGAAAGATTTTGATTTCTGCCTGATTTCCCATACGCTGGAACACCTCTACAATCCAGGAGAAGCGATGCGCAGAATCTATGACCACTTGCGACCTGGTGGCTATTTCTTTACAAGTGTTCCCACGACGAATGTTCCTCATGACACACCGTTTCATTTCCAGCAATTCCTCCCCACAGGACTCGCGACCCTGGGTCTCCAGGCAGGATTCAAGATAGTAGAGGTCGGATTCTGGGGAAATCAGGAGTATCTTGTAAAACTGTTCCAAACATACGATTGGCCGACTGTGTATGACCTCTCAGACCTCACAGCAGACCCGAATCATCCAGCAGGATGCTGGGCTCTGTTTCAGAAATAAATAAAAGTAGTTAAAGTTTCAAATACAAATAATATTAGAATGGGTGTCAAACTTCAAATGGGAGCTATTGATATTGAGACAAAAAAATATACTTCACCTTTTGATGCTGTAAAAGGAAAAAAGTATGAGTGTGTAGATTGTAAAAGGCCTGTTATTTTAAGAAAAGGAAATATAAGAATACATCATTTTGCCCATAGTGCTCAAACTAATGTATGTACTTACTATGAACATCCAAATGAAGCACAAATACATAAAGATGCAAAATTTTTAATGCAAAAATTATTGAATGAAAAGAGATTAATATGTTTTACTTGGGAATGTAATGATTGTGGAAATTTTTATGCATTTGAAGAAGTGCCTACTATTAAATATAAAGATAGTGACGAAGCGATACTTGAATATAGAGATAAAGAAGGAAAGTGGGTCGCAGATGTTGCTCTTATTAATAATGGCAATTTAAGATATATTATTGAAATAAAAAATACACATCAAACAGTAAATAAAAGGCCAGAGCCATGGTATGAAGTTGATGCTGCGAAATTTATTGAACATGTCAATTCTTGTTTTGAAGAATCAAAAAAATGCGCAGAAGAAGACCCTACAATAGGAGACTATATTAACAAACCTGATTATATTTTTGATATTCCTTGTATACGTAAAGATATAGTAAGGAAATGTTATGGTTCTTTTTGTCATAGAGAGAAATGGGTAAGAAGAATTCCAGGATTTAATAAGGAAGCAAATCAAGATAATTCTTGTATTTTATGTAATTCTCATAATTATCAACCTACACATGATGGATGCACTGGAAAGTTTCAAAATGGAGAAATAAGAGTTTGTAAAGATTGTTTATATAATGATATATATGATAAAAAAATAAGAACGCTTTATGCTAGTGATATTAGGCAAGAGAATATTAATATTAATCCTCAAGTACAAAAAGCAAAAAAAATTATTAAACATGTATCAGAAGATAATTATACAATTAAAGAAATTAAACTTCTTGAAAGTATACCGATACTTACCATAAAATATGGACAAGAAAATATGTGGAAACAAATTACAGCATGTTTAGAATGTGGAAGATATCAATATAATCCCTTATATTATAATAAATCATATTATGCCATTTGTAAAATATGCTTTGGAAATGAAACTGTTCAACAGAATATAGAAAAGAAAGCAAATGAAATTAAACATAATCATTATCAAAATAAGACATTATGTTTAATTACCGATGATTAAATTATGCAGGCAAACTCGTAAGGATGCGACCATAGCATGTCCCCTGCTCCACGAGGGCGGGGTCAGCCCACAGAGCTTTTCCCTGATGAACAAGATTCTGGAAATTCATCTCCCAATCAATAATTTCACGGAAGGGCAAATAGGTTTGCACGACTTTTCGTAGAAAGTCCGTGCGAAACAACATAGAATCCGTGCAACGGAAGACGAGATTGTGCGGAGGCGTGTAAGCCTTCGTGGGTCCATACAGAGTTAGCTCCACGCCTTCGGGTCGTGTTCCAACTCCTTCTCCTAGACTCACATAGTCCCACTCGCGACCCTCCAAGTCGGTCAGAAGTTGATTCAGCCTCGGGAGAAAATCCTCGCGCAGAAATACATCACTCTCCAGGGTAATCACATGCGTCGTATTTTCATCAATCGCTGCGCGCATGGCAAAGTAGAAATTGAGACCGAGAGAAATCTCTCCGCGGGTCAGATTCGCACCTTTGAATGTATAAGTGGGGCATGGCCGACGCAAATATGGGTCATAGACGGTAAAAATAATCTCGGGGGTGAGTTCTGAGCCCCAGTAAGGCGCTACAACGTGGAGTTTTTCCGCGGGAATTCCACGCTCCAATAAATGAGGAATCAACCTGTCAAAGCGCTCTTTTTCTTTGGTAGGATGACATATGACACAAACCTTTTCTATTTGGGCCGGCCACCCAGACATCTATGATTCTGTGGTCAACCGAGGTTTAGACCAACAAACATAGTATATTGGCACCTATTTGTTTGACAAAGTTCCAAAGAGCCTATCAAGCCACATTTCTCCGTAGTTGACATTCGGATTTTTGTGGTGAATCAAATGATGACCCCCATCTACCCATTTCGTCCGAGCATCGTGACGCGCCATTCCTCTTCCATTTACAAAGAGGAGAGCCACACAAATATCTATAAGTGAACTGTTCCCCCACGCAAAAGGCAAAAGAAATCCTATGCTTTGAAACGGCCCTTCTATCCAGTGCCCTTTATACGTATCTAACCATGTTGGTTCGCGATATGTGTGATGAATTTTATGAATATTCCAGAAAAATCGTGTATGAAGTAGGATATGAGATATGTAAAACCATATATCATATCCCAGAATGTGGAAGAAACAATCCATCTAGGATTGAGTGATTACGCGAGGTTTAGACCTCTAGACCGCATTATCAGGACGGATACGACTCATACTGTCCATATCTCGTGTAATTACACGCAAGACCACTTGTGTCTGGTGGTTCAGATTAATGAAGCGCCCAGTTAGCATCCGCACACCAGGAATGGTTCCACGGAAGGTTGTATCTGCGCTGCTGCTTCCTCCGTAGGGCAAGAGGCTCGTGCTTCCTGTCGTCGGGTCCTGGAACGCATTACGTATAATCACGTAATTACAGTAGCCCTGTATATTTCCGCCTGTCACATATGCGGAATTCCCGCCAGGTGCTTGTCTTCGTGCGACATCTACAACGACATGTCCTGTGCTCCGCTGTAGGAAATTCACAAAATCCGTAGAGGCCTGTGTCTGCGAATAGGAGGTTGGGAACTGGAGATTCTTGAAGACGATGCGGTCTCCTTGGCTCACCATGAATTTGCTGAACCATGAGGTTGTCTGAACCCAGATATAGGCGCCACTTGTGTCTGCGTAGCGCGTCCCCACTGTAGAAGAAGGATTTGGGTTCGTTTTGAGCTGTGAGGAAAAGAGGAATCCACTCACGTCCAGTGTGTCCAGGGTGTCACTCACCAACGCCCCGTCGGGTCTCTGAATCTGGACGGTGAGTTTCTGGAGGGTGGCGAGGGGCGTGGGATAATAGACTTTCTGGCACTTCATGAATTTAGGAATCATGGCGAGGTATCCGCGATTTCCAGAAGTGTTGTCTGAAATCCAGTTCGCGTCGTATTGGATGACACCGAATGCGTTGTCCAGATTGTTATTCGTTCCGAAGTTATTCGTATCAAGCTCCGCAAAGCGTGTCATGAGATAGGGGAAAGAGAGCGCATTCACATTGATGTCGGTGTTGTAACTCGCATCCGTAGTCTGTTTGGCGAGAATGTCAATACCTTCTGTAGGCAGAAGGACTTTGACGAGTTCAATGCGCACGATGTTTTTGAACTTGATATTGGCTGCGGGAGAGAATCCGAATCCAGGGCGATTGTTGGCGGGGTCAAAATTCACGCTGAAATTGTAGCGGTTTTCTGCGGAGTTACTGACCCAGTCGCGGTCTGAGCTATACATGAAAAGATTGTATTCATTCTCGCGGTAGCTGACAACGTCGTCTTGTTTGATGAGGTTATCTTGGGGGAGGGGTGCGCGGCTTCGGATAGTATCAGGTAAGGCGATAGTGGGATTGGCTTGTGCGAGTCCACTTTCTTGGACGGACTGTCGTGTGCCGGGTGTGGGCGCGTTATTTCCAAAGAAGAAGGCGCGTGGGTCAGGACTCGGTGGTGCGGCAGTCATGAAAGACGCTCTGGCGGCCTGGCTGATGCTTGAGCGGAAAGCGTTTCTCTCTGCCAGAATTTGTTCATCGCGTTGTTTGGCAGCGGTTGCCTGTTGACTGAATCTATCTGTGGAGTCAATGTAGGTATTGGTAGACGCTGCGAGAGCAGCATCTCGTGCAGCTTCTGCTTCTCGCTGTTTTTTGACTTCTTCAAATTGTGATAGAGCGGCGGAAGGCGCATCGTCAAGAGGTATACGAAAATTGGGCACATCAGGAATAGCTCCTTTTGCATCCTGTCTTTCTGTTTGAAGCTGGCTGAATCTGCTGCTGATATCCATACGAGCTTTCGCCTCCTCGGAATTCTCAGGCGGCACAGCACCACCCTGTCTGCGCATGTAGGAAAGAAAGTCGGGCACGACGGCACCAAGTGTCTCTGTATTCAGCACACGAATCGGCTTATCACCGAGGTTTTCATAGACCTCATTCATATAATGGCGCACAGTCTTTACAAGTCTCTCTTTCTGCTTGGTGGACAAATCACCTCCGATGCGGCGCTGAAAGTCATTGTATAAGAGTCTGTCGAGCATAGCTTCGTTCCGTTCCGAGAAGAAGGTATCCTTTAGGGATGAATTTACAAAGTCTGACATGTCTCTGTCTCTACATTCACCATATGTCTTTTAATTGGGCATTGGACCGCCCCGCTCTATGTAGAGAACAACCAATGCCGTAATTTCAGCATCTCAGCATCAGGAGGAGAGCGACGAGAAAAGGCACGAAATCCGTCACCCATGATTTTTCGTATAATAAAATACAGACAATACATACCGCATTCTGTATTTTTACTCTGGAAGCGTCGTCCATTGTAAGCGAGTTTCATTTTCGGGTCCTGTGTTGTGAGCCATTTCATAAATCGAGCGATTTGGTCAGGAGGATACATACCGTAGGAATCAAAGTATTCGCATGTGTGTTTGGGAATATCAATGACTGCTGCGACCCAGTGGCTTCCTCCTTTGAAATGGGGGTCCAGATTGTAAATAATTCCAATGAGGCGTGTCCCATTTTTCATCGCATCCATCACTCGGAGTTCACAGACTTCATTAATCAAGCATTTCTGTTGACCGCCACCTTCTTTTGCGTAAGGGTCGGGTGCGGCGAAATCAATCGGATAGGGACCCATGAATTCAAAATCAGGATACGCATCCTCGTATTGTTTCATGACATCTTCTATATTCAAGCTATCCAGCCACTTATCAGGGTCTGATTTCCATGCCTTTGGTTGCGGCGGGCGCAAATAGTCTTTCACCATAGCTCGCTTTTCTTCTTCAGAAAAGGGGAGTGCTTGGACAAATGAGTGCTCATTGCCTGGTTGGATTCCGAGTTTTTCTTCCAAGGCTTTTCTCAAATTCGGACCTTGAATACCGAGTTTCTGCGAAGCGCGACTCAGAATATCCTGTGGAAGACATCCATTTGTTGTATCTGTAACACGCGGATGACATTGATAGGGACCTGGATTAAGAGCAGTATGTTTCTGTTTGCGCGTAGCACCGGCCTTGCCGCGCGCCCCGCCGCCCCGTTTTGGTTTTTGCCGCCACCGACTCCTGGTGATTTTCACCATTCTCTATTCTATTGATAGAATAGATGCCCGAGAAAACGAGATACACAGAAACGACATATTGGAATCGTATCTTCATTCCTTCCATACTTTTGCTGTGCCTCTTCGCAATTTACTTGCTCTTTTTCTTACCCAAGACACAGTATATTTCCACACCGTCCGTTTTCCGTGGAATCTACGCAACAAACTCTATGAAATTTCCTGGAAAGTAATAGGAAGGAGAGAAGATGGCCTGGTTAGATTATGCTGGATATGCTTTTTTGTTGGTGATGGTAGCAGTCATTGCGGCTACCGTAATTATGGTGGGCGTCTCTACTCAGAAAAAGGATGCGCAGGAGGAGTTGTCCATCCACATTCGGAATTTGGCGATTGCGAACTTTTTCCTAATTCTCGTCTTTTCGTATTTCGCAAGTTACTTTCTTCAGGCGAACCCAGATAAAATGGAAACCTACTTATTTTTCATGGTCCACGTTGCCATTTATCTCAGTCTCCTCGCCGTTTCCATTGGCAGCCTCCAGAAGCTCGGCTAAGTTTCACCTGGCAGAATATACATCGCAATGATTCGGTGTTGAAGGCGAAATTTTCCAGTCCATTCTCCAACGTTGGGATGATTGTGAAATGAAATTCCTTGGATGCGTAATGCGATACGCACAAAGTCTCCCGGTTGGAGAAACTGTGCTCGCATTCCTTGATATGACTCTATTTTGCTTCCTTCTTCTTTCCGAAAAATAATGATGGAGTCCTGTAGTCCCTTTTTCTCGTGTGTGGTTAATGGGCAGTAAAGATGAAGAATATCACCTTCTACCATGGGCTGAAAGAGTCTTTGAAGTTCTTGAAAACTGCGCGCTTCCTGGCCAAACCAGCTGACCTGATATTGAAGCACGGCAGACAGAAGAGTAGATTGAATTGCTTGAAGTTTTTGAAGTGCTTGAGGGTTTTCTTTAAGGGAGATATCCAATCGTCCTGTCCGCGCATCGTAGGCTTTTACGAGGAGCCTCGGTAGTAGAAGAGAAAGGCAAGGAAATTGGACATGTCCATCTTTGTAGGAAAGAGGAACAAGCGGCTTCAGACCTGCGAGGAGATTTCCAATCGTGACTTTTCCTACTTCTAATTTCTGTATGGGGATGACCCACTCCATCTTCTAAAAGAAATTCACACTCTGCGTTTAAACAGCTCGTGCCTTTCAAAGCCAGCAGACAGGAGATGGATTCCCTGTGTCTTTGTTGGAGAGGAAATCCAGGAACAGGAAAACGGAAACACCTTCTTCAACATCTTCAACTCGTGGCAAAATCACGCGGCCTCCCTTTCTCTCTTCATTCCAAATTTCTACAGATAGGTTCAGCATCTTCATCTTCTACGGGTGAGGTGGATGAACATGATGATACATCAGGTGAGCGGACAACAGAGCAAGGAGAATTTGCGTATGAATCTTCTCTGGTTCATGTGGGCTTTGATGTGTCGCGGATGAGCATGCAGGATAAGAATATTCTGCGCCCTGTGTTTCTGAAACTTGGACAAGGAAGTCAAGTTCTAACAGGCTCACAAGGTCGCGGCTCACGCATTTTAGTCCTGTATCACGCACATCTCCTTTCCACGGAGTCTATTCTTCTTCTTCAGTCTGCGCTTGAGCAGAATAATGGAGACCTTTCTGTATGGATAACATCGGAGATTCCAGTTCCTTTGCGTGTGCGCGACTGGTTTGTGGAGGTTCCTGTGGGGGGAGAGGATAGAAGTTTTCTGAATTATGCTGGCTCGGATAAACGGCTGGCGAATTGGCCCGATATTTTTCTGCGCTTGTTCACGCATTGGCAGAAATCTGGGCATCCGAAACTGGAGGATGTTGCGAAAATCAAGCAATTTGTCTATGAGCTCCTGATGCGAAATCTCCGCTGGACAGAGTGTATTCATTTTGTCTTGGATGTGATTGTAGAGATGCCTGGTTTGTCGCACAAGCAGCGACAGAAAGCACTGGAAATTCTAGCGGACTGCGAGGGAACAGGTGGGGGCCAGACACTTCCAAGCTACCGAATTCCGATTCTGTGGGAAGGTTTATTTCTTCAATTACGTTCTGCGCTCTCTATAGATGAGTCTGGGGCGAACCCCTCTTGTGCTCAGGCAAATAGTAGAAAACGCAAAAAGACAGTGGCAAACCCAGCCTGAGGTTGGCTGGATGGATGACCGCGTGAGGCCCGAGGAACTCTTAAAGCTGGAAGAGGAGGCGACAAGTGACCCGAAGTTTGACCGAATGAATTTGCGGAGTGGGCTTTGGGCACAATACAAGCGTGGAGAGGCAGAGGTTTTTGTCAAAAGCTGTGAATATGGGCGTGTGATTGTGCTTGCGCGGCGTGGATTTGAACCGTTCATGCCTCTGCGTCTCTGGGGTAGAATTCTCCAGGCGTTCCGCCTGCCTCCTGTTCGGATTTTCTGGTTTGCCACGGAGTCTGCTCGTGAATTGCCAGAAATCGGCACAGAAGTGGGCCCCGAATCTGTAAATGGTGGCTATACGTTTACATGTACAACAGACGCTGTTGTAATTTACAGAGCAGAAGAAGCTACACGTGTGTTGATACACGAGCTTCTCCACGCTGCCTGTACAGACAATGAGTATATTTCTCTTGAATTGCGTGAAGCAAAGACGGAAACATGGGCGGAGCTGTTTCTGATAGGCCTGCTTTCCAAAGGGAATCTGAAACTTGCGCGGAGGCTGTGGTCTATTCAAGCGCAATGGATACAAGGCCTCAATGAGAAGCTTGTCCGCTATCACGGTGTGGCCTCTCTAAAAGACTATTCTGCGAGATATACGCTGGCGCGCATTCAGGAACTCCAAGCTCTGGGCATTTCCTTGCCGCCGTTCACAGGGCAGCAGGCCCCAGGAGGGTCTGCGCGACTCACAAGTCCTGAGCTGGAGAAGTATATGGAGTAAGTAGAGGGGGCATGAAAACGCGCAAAGCCAAAGGACATCAGCTCTTCAACGACAACCCGAGGGGTCTTCGTTCAAGGGTGAAAGCGGGCTATGGCTCCGCAGAAAAGGCACGGAGAACTATCAAGGCTCTGCGCAAGGAGCCACGCGCCTATCAGCGCCAGGTTGCGACGACCATGTATTACCGCGCGAAATATCATAAATTTCGCACGGAAGGTATGCGCGATGCCATGAACGTGTATGGGAAGTTCTTGAAGAAATTTTGAAGCGCGGTGTTCGTCTAAAGAAAAAATGTTATGGAGAGGTATAGGAAATGCAGATTTTTGTCAAGACTCTTACTGGCAAAACTATCACTCTTGATGTGGAAGGCTCGGAAACGATTGAGAATGTGAAGCAGAAGATTCAGGATAAGGAAGGGATTAAGTGGTAGTCCCGAAAAGCATTCTGCCAAGAAGATACAGGCTCTTTTCTTGGGTAAACAGTTGTAGTCCTGTAGATAAAATTGATTTCCAAGGAATTTGAAAGGTTCCAAACTAAATGGCTTCTGAAAAGGCTAAATATGTTCAGTGGTTTGCTGGGTTTTACGAGGGTGAAGGTTATTTGTCAAATGATAGAACAAACAATAACCGTATTCGGCTGGGTATAGCTCAGAATGATAGGACTCCACTTGACCTTGCTGTTAAATTATGGGGTGGCACAATAAAGAAGAGAGTAAGAAAATCTCCTGCTTCTGATAAAATTTGTACTGGTTATGAATGGACAATATCACACAAGGGTGCTCTGGTATTCATTGAAGATATTAAGGCATTCATGATAATTCCATATAAAATCCAGCAAGTTGAAACAGCATTGAAAAAGGCAAAAGAAGGGCTCAAACTCAAATTCAAGTGTAAAGATTGTGATATGGAGTATGCCTCTCCATCTGGAAGACGAAGACATTGGAAATCAGTTCATTTAAACTCAAATGCTAGTAATTCAAATGAATTGCGAGACAATCAAATTGCGGGAAACCCCTAAAGTCATATCTACCAAGGATACTTGCGAAAGCTCTATCTGGACAGGTTAATAGCCTCGTAGCCTTCTGGCAGGTAAAAATGATGTGAATGATACAATGGGCAATCCGCAGCCAAGCTCCTACATCCGTTTTTTGCGAGGACAGGGAGAAGGTTCAGAGACTAGATGGTTGTCGGTCATATATGCGAGTGTAGCAAGCTCAATATGGCTTAAGGTATAGTCCGCCCGTGTAGGAAACTACGCGGAGGTCCGGCGACCACCGGACCAGCAGCGCCTCATCTTTGCGGGCAAGCAGCTTGAGGACAATCGCACGCTTCAGGATTACAACATCCAGAAGGATTCCACGCTCCACCTTGTGCTCCGTCTTCGTGGTGGCAGTGCTTTCTAAAAATTGAGGATTCTCTTTCTGCGAATAGCCTATCAAAGCAAACCGTATATGGGCGTAAAAGGACTGTATTCCTATTTACGCGCATACAGGCATCCTATTCATGTAGACACCCTCGCACAGCCGTCACGCATTGGCGTGGATGGTCTTTCAATGCTTTACAAGTTCCGCGGTGATGTGGCCGCAATTCTGAAAGCCCTGGAGCCTTTCAAGGTGCGAGGGTATTCCTTTATCTTTGTCTTTGATGGAAAGGCGCCCGAAGCAAAAGCGAAGGAGGTGGAAGCTCGCAAGGAGAAGCGCACAGCGGCGCTGGAACATGCGACGGCTCTTCAGCAGTTCTTGGACTCCCAGGACTCCCAGGAAGTGCTGGATGAACGCGCCCGTGCGGCCTTGGAGCGGAAAATCCAGGGTCTTCAGACAGGTGGTGCATGGCACGTCAGTAAAGAGATGCGGCGTGCGATTAAGCACACCCTTTGGCTGGCAGGAATTCCGTGTATCAAAGCGACGGCGGAGGCGGATGATTTGCTCTTAGCCTTGTGGCGTGAAGAGAAGATACGTCACATTGTCAGCACGGACATGGATT